>Ga0247843_1000069_pt1 | contig 216279 bp, 207 predicted proteins | sample LaCruzMarch2017__FD_192420 | JGI IMG/M metagenome (GOLD analysis project Ga0247843, IMG submission 192420) | Freshwater microbial communities from meromictic Lake La Cruz, Castile-La Mancha, Spain - LaCruzMarch2017_8m | ecosystem: Environmental > Aquatic > Freshwater > Lake | place: Spain...
GTGGCAAGGCTTCTGCCCTCAACGTGCGCGTTTCGTATCCTTTGAGCAAGCGCTCCGATGTGTACGGTTATTACATGTCTGGTGAGTCCAACGGCTCTGCTGCCGCTGACACACAAAAAATGACTCATTACCAGCTTGGTCTGCGTCACTCTTTCTGATTCCCGTGCTGGCTTGATGCCAGTATGAGAGTTTGAAATCACTGAAACCCCGCCCTGGCAACATGGCGGGGTTTTTTTTGAATCGAGGGAGCAACTCATTAAACGCTTGATCTTTCGTTTGGCGCTGGTCTGTAGTGCTGTTGGACTTGGGTTTTTACTGGTAGGCTGTACGGCCTTGCTCCCGGCAGATCAAACGGTGGTGGGCAAAGCTCTACTGCCCTGGCAGCATCAGCACTTCCCGGGCAAAAACGCCAGTGAGTACCAACCCGTGCGGCATGAAGGCCGCGCTGCGGTGCTGGCCCGTGCTGAATCAGCTGCCAGCATGTTGCGTCAGGCGATGAATGTCCCACCTGCTGAGTTGAGGCAGCTTCAATTTTCTTGGCAAGTGCCAGGGTTGATCAACAACGCCGACATGGCCCTGCGCGAGGCCGATGACTCGCCGGTGCGACTGGTGCTGGTGTTTGAAGGCGACCGCAGCAAGTTTTCCACGAAGAACGCCATGTTGTCGGAATTGGCGCACACGCTCACTGGTGAGCCCATGCCCTATGCCACATTGATGTATGTGTGGTGCAACACCCGGGCGCCCGGCAGTGTGATCATTAACCCGCGCACTGATCGCATCCGCAAATTGGTGGTGGAGTCAGGTGCCGGCCGGCTGAACCAGTGGCTGGACTATCAGCGCGACATTGCGGCTGATTTTGAACAGGCCTTTGGCGAACCGCCCGGCGCCCTGCTGGGGGTGGGCATCATGACCGATACCGACAACACCCGCTCAGAAACGCAGGCTTGGTACGGCCCGGTGACCTTGACCAAGCGCTAAGCAGCGCGCTGTCACTGACTGGCTGGCTTTTGGTAGGGCACCAGCAGTTGGTGTTTGGACAGCATGGGGAAATGTTTGGCATTCAGTGTCAGCAATACTCGCCCGGTCGCCAAGGCTGTTGCAGCGATGAGCGCATCATTCAAGCCCGCCCCATGGGAGCGGCCCCAGTCGCGCCGCAACAGGCCGCCTTGAGTCGCGATGGGCGCGTTCAGATCGACGTGCAAAAAGGTGTCCAGCAACAGCGCCAGTGCCTTGCGCTCGGCCCCTTCACGCACGCCCACGTGAAGTTCGGCCACGGACACCGCGCTGACGGCGCAGTCCGCTGGTAACTGGGCAAACAAGACTCTTGCCGGCGGGTACCCGCGCAGGTAATCGATGAGGACATCAGTGTCCAGCAAGCAGGGGCCTTGGGTGGACTGGATGGTGCTCAAGATGGCAGTCTTGCTAAGGATGGCAGGCTGGGCTGCGTCAAGGCTTAAAAATGACGTTCTTCGTTGCGCAGATCTGGCAGACTGGGGCCCGAGCCTTCAACCAGCCATGCCCCAAAAGCCTGTTCGCGCAGCGCTTGTTTGTCCAGAGGTTCTTGCCGGGCCAGATAATCGTCAAGCGCCTCGCGCACCAAGGCGCTGTGTGTGGTGCCTCGCGCGCGCGCAAAGGCGGCGAGTTGGCCCAGGTGAGTTTCAGACAGATAAATTTGCGAGCGTTGCATAATGGCGTGACTAGACTGGTGTATGTTGCTGGTGTATGAGTGATTATCCTGGTTCGTTAGGTGCTGTCAAGTGTGTGTGAGCACCGCCGGCGGGCCGCTACTCTCGGAGATTTTTGATGCTGACATCCCGACTCAAAGTACATGGCCGCGCGTTTGCCCACATTGCCGCCTTCCACCCCGAGATCACCGCGCTGCGGCGCGAGTTGCATGCGCACCCGGAGCTGGGGTTTGAAGAGCATTACACGGCGGCGCGTGTGCAGCAGGCCTTGCAGCTGTGTGGGGTGGACGAGATTCACACGGGCATCGGCAAGACCGGTGTGGTGGGTGCGATTCATGGCAGCAGCAACACGAGCGGCCGGATGATTGGGCTGCGCGCCGACATGGACGCCCTGCCCATGACTGAGCACAACGACTTTGCCTGGAAATCAACCACCTCTGGCCGCATGCATGGCTGTGGCCACGACGGGCACACCGCCATGCTGGTGGGCGCGGCACGCTACCTGGCCGAGACCCGCCAGTTTGACGGCACCGCCGTGCTGATTTTTCAGCCAGGCGAAGAGGGCTATGCCGGTGCCCGCGCCATGATCGAAGACGGGCTGTTTGATCGCTTTCCGGTGCAGTCGGTATACGGCATGCACAACTGGCCGGCGATGCGGCCCGGCACTGTGGGCATCAACCCCGGGCCGATGATGGCGGCGGCGGACCGGGTCACCATCGAGATCACGGGTAAAGGCGGGCATGGCGCCCATCCTTACACCACGGTGGACCCGGTGCTGGTGGCGGCGCACATCATCACGGCGGTGCAAAGCATTGTGTCGCGTAACGTCAAGGCGATGGACAACGCGGTGATCAGCCTGTGTTCCATGCGCGCTGGCGACCCTGCCGCCATGAGCGTGATCCCCGGCAGCGCCACCCTGGTTGGCACGGTGCGCAGCTTCAGCCCGGTAGTGCAGGCCCTGCTGGAAAAGCGCCTGACTGAGCTGTGCCAGGCGGTGGCCACCGGCTTTGGCGCCACCGCGGTGGTGACTTATGAGCGCAGCTACCCGGCCACTATCAACAGCCCGGCCGAGGCGCAGTTTGCTGGCGATGTGGCACAAAGCCTGGTGGGGCGCGAGCATGTGGTGCGCGACCTGGAGCCCAGTATGGGCGCCGAAGATTTCTCTTTCATGCTGCAGGTCAAGCCCGGCGCCTATATGCGGTTGGGGCAGGGCGAGGAGAACGGCGTGGGAAGCTGCTTTTTGCACAACAGCCGCTACGATTTCAATGACGAGGTGCTGCCCCTGGGTGCCGCGCTCCACGCCAGCCTGGTGGAGCAGGGCATGCCGCTGGCGGGTACCACGTCATCCTCGGCTGCTGATACGTCATCCCCGGCTTGACCGGGGATCCAGGGGCCCGTGGATCCCCGCTTTCGCGAGGATGACAAGGGGTGGCGAGGATGACGGGGCTTTGGCGACCTCAGGTGTAGCGCTTGCTGCGCAGGTTGTTCTTCATCTCGCGCAACAGGGGCTGCAGGGTCTCACCGCCGATGCGCAGGGCCACGCAGGTGGCCAAAATATCAATCACCATCAAGTGGAGCAGTCGCGACACCATGGGGCTATAGCGGTCAAAGCCTTCGGGGTGGTCGGCCGCCAGGTGGATATGGCCTGCACTGGCCAGAGGTGAGCCGCTGGCAGTGATGACGATGGTGGTAGCGCCGTTTTTGCGCGCGATGTCGCAAGCGTCCATCAGGTCACGCGTGCGGCCGGAGTTGGAGATCACCACCACACAATCGCCCGGGCCTAGCACCGAGGCGCTCATAACCTGCATGTGACCGTCGCTGTAGGCGATGGTGTGCATGCCAAGCCGGAAAAACTTGTGCTGGGCGTCTTGCGCCACCACACCAGAGTTACCCACGCCAAAAAATTCGATGCGTTTGCTGGCGCGGTAGGCGGCCACTAGGGCGTTGACCGCGCGTTCGATGGCAGCGCTGCTGGCGTCGTTGCGGTACTTCAAAAAAGCGGCCACGGTGTTGTCAATGACCTTGACCATGATGTCGTTGGTCTTGTCGTCGGCGTCCACGCTGCGGTGGATGAAGGGTACGCCCTCACTTACGCTGCCTGCCAGTTTGAGCTTGAAGTCTGACAGGCCGTCGTAACCGACGCTGCGGCAAAAGCGCACCACGGTGGGTTTGCTGACGTGGGCCCGGTCGGCCAATTCGCTGACCGGCAACTTGGCGAAGCTGCGCGGGTCTGTCAGCACCAACCGGCCTACCCGCTGCTCGGCCGGCGCTAGTGAAGGTAGTGAGGCTTTGATGCGATCAAGCATGGTGTTTAAGCCTCTTCGGCCCAGCAAAAACCGTCGCGGGCGATCATGGCGCTTGATGCGCTGGGGCCCCAGGTGCCAGCAGCGTAGAGGCGGGGGCCTTGCGGGTCGGCAGCCCAGTGGTTGAGGATGGGTTCGACCCAGCGCCAGGCTTCCTCTTGCTCGTCGCTGCGCACAAACAAGTTGAGCCGGCCGTCGATCACGTCCAGCAACAGGCGCTCATAGGCGCCGACCCGTTCCGAACCAAAGCGTTTGTCAAAGTCCAGGTCCAACTGCACCGGTGCCAGGGTTTGCGCGTGGCGCCGGTTCTCCTGGCCCTGGGCCAGCAGGTGCAACTCCAGCCCGTCACGCGGCTGCAGGTTGATGACCAGCCGGTTCGCCATGCCAGGCTGCGAGTTGAAGATGGCATGCGGCGTGGGCCGGAAATTGACCACGATGTGGGCGTCCCGCCCGGCCAGTCGTTTGCCGGTGCGAATGTAAAAGGGTACGCCGGCCCAGCGCCAGTTTGAGATTTCTGTGCGCAGCGCCACAAAGGTCTCGGTCGGGCTTTGCGGGGCCACGCCGAGTTCTTCGCGGTAGCCCGCTACGGTTGTGCCGGCCACCGTGCCTGCGCTGTACTGGCCGCGGATCACGTCTTGCGCGAGGGTGTGCGTGGTCCAGGGCTTGAGCGATCGCAGCACCTTGAGCTTTTCGTCGCGGATGGCGTCGGCGTGCGAGTTGATGGGCGGCTCCATACCAATGGCGCACAGCAGTTGCAGGGCGTGGTTTTGAACCATATCGCGCAGAGCACCCGTGGTCTCGTAGAAGGCGCCACGTTTTTCCACGCCGAGTTCTTCGGCCATGGTGATCTGGATGTTGGCGATGTGCTCGCGCCGCCACAGCGGCTCGAACAGGGCGTTGCCAAAGCGCAGGGCAAACAGATTTTGCACTGCAGGTTTGCCCAGGTAGTGGTCAATACGGAACACCTGGCGCTCGCTGAAGACACGGCGTACGGTGTCGTTGATGGCGCGGTTGCTGGCCAGGTCATGGCCCAGAGGTTTCTCCAGCACCACCCGGGTCTGCGGCGTGTTCAGGCCGGCGGCGGCCAGTTGCTCGCAGATGGTGGTGAACAGCGTGGGTGCCGTGGCCATGTACATCACCACGGTGTCTGCCGTGCGCTCGGCCAGGGTGGCGCCGAGCCGGGTGTAGTCGTCCGGGCGTGACAGATCCATGCGGACAAATTCCAGCAGCGCCGCAAAGCGGGCAAATTCTTCGACGCTGGGGCGTTTGGCCAACTCAACTTTGTCAAAACGGGTGCGGATCAGCTCGCGGTATGCTTCGTCGGTGTGGTCGTCCCGGCCTACGCCAATGATGCGCCCGCCCGCTGGCAGCGTGCCATGCCGAAAAGCCTGGAACAGTGCTGGCATCAGTTTTCGCCAGACCAGATCGCCAGTGCCACCAAACAGAACGAGATCAAAGGACATGATTTTCAGTTACATAAATTCAGACGTTGTAATGTAACTTTGTTTCAAAGATAATTCAAGCGCAGGACGTACAAACCATGAACCAACTCGACGCACTTAAACAATTCACCACCGTGGTGGCCGACACCGGCGACTTTCGCCAGATGGCGGCCTACCAGCCGCAAGACGCCACGACCAACCCCTCGCTGATCCTCAAAGCGGTGCAAAAGCCCGAGTACCGGCCGCTGCTGGCCGACACCGTTGCCCGTTTTCGGCAGCGTTCGCTGGCAGAGCAGATGGACCGATTGTTGGTGCGCTTTGGCTGCGAAATCCTGGCCATCATCCCGGGCCGGGTGTCCACCGAGGTCGATGCCCGGCTGAGCTTTGACACATCGGCCACCGTGACGCGGGCTGAGCAACTGATCGAGCTTTACCAGGCCGAGGGCGTTCACAGTAACCGGGTGCTGATCAAAGTGGCCGCCACCTGGGAGGGCATTGCGGCTGCGGCGCAGTTGGAGCAGCGTGGCATCCACACCAACTTGACGCTGTTGTTCTCGTTCTGTCAGGCGGTGGCCTGCGGACAGGCCCGGGTGCAACTGATCTCGCCCTTTGTCGGGCGCATTTACGACTGGTACAAAAAAGCCGCTGGTCCGGCCTGGGTGGAGGCCGAACGCGCAGGGGCCAACGACCCAGGGGTGCAGTCGGTCGCGCAGATTTACCAGTACTACAAGAAGTTTGGCATTGCCACCGAGGTGATGGGTGCGAGTTTTCGTAACCTCGGCCAGATCACGGCGCTGGCCGGCTGTGACCTGCTGACCATCAGTCCCGAGCTGTTGGCGGGCCTGACGGCCAGCGACGCGCCACTGGAGCGGGCGCTGGATGCCAGTGCTGCGCAGGCGCTGGACCTGGCGCCGGTGCAGTACGACGAGGCTGGCTTTCGCCTGGCCCTGAACGAGGACGCCATGGCCACCGAGAAGCTGGCCGAAGGCATTCGCGCTTTTTGTGCCGACGCAGTGCGGCTGGATCAGTTGCTGCTGGCCGCCTGAGCCGCCCTATCCGTGGAGCCCCTGATGACCCGAACCCGTTGTGACCGCACGCCCGCCTGGGCGGCGCTTCAGACTGAATTCTTGGCCCGTGGCTGCGCCATGGATCTGCGCAACGCCTTTGCCGCTGACGCCAACCGCTTTGAGCGCTTCAGCCTGAGTGCGCCGCATGTGTTCGCCGACCTGTCCAAAAACCTGATCGATGACCGTAGCCAGGCCATGCTGCTGGACCTGGCGCGCCAATCTGGCGTGGCGGCGCACCGCGACGCCATGTTTACAGGCCAGGCCATCAATGCCACCGAGCAGCGCCAGGTACTCCACACTTTATTGAGAAATCCGGCCCCAGCCCTTGCTGCATATGGGGTAGTAGCTCCTGAAAATGTAGCAAATGAACTGTCCCAGGTGCATGCCACGCTGGACGCGATGCTGGCTTACGCCGAGGCTGTTCGTGCTGACCCGGGCATCACCGATGTGGTCAATATCGGCATTGGCGGCTCGGACCTAGGGCCGCAGATGGCGGTGCTGGCGCTGGGTGCCTTTGCCGCCCCGGGCCGGCGACTGCACTTTGTGTCGAATGTGGACGGCCATGAACTGGACGCTGTGCTGAAACAGGTGCGGCCTGAGCACACGCTGTTCCTGATCGCCAGCAAGACCTTCACCACCATCGAGACCATGACCAACGCCGCCTCGGCCAAGGCCTGGTTTGAGGCGCAGGGTGGTACCGACATTGCGCGTCACTTTGCCGCGCTGACCACCAATGTGGCGGCCGCGCGCGCTTTTGGTATTGCCACCACCTTTGGCTTTTGGGACTGGGTGGGTGGGCGTTACTCACTGTGGTCGGCCATTGGCTTGCCAGTGGCGATTGCCATTGGGGCATCGGGCTTTCGAGACTTTCTGGCCGGGGCCCACGCCATGGACCAGCATTTCCGCGAAGCGCAACTCGAGCACAACCTGCCGGTGCGCCTGGCCCTGATCGACATTTGGTACCGAAATTTTCATGGTTTCAGCAGCCGCAGCATCGCGCCCTACCACAGCGCCCTGCGCCGGTTGCCGGCCTATTTGCAGCAGTTGGAGATGGAGAGCAACGGCAAGCGTGTGGACATGGAGGGCCAGGCGCTGCCCTATGCCACCTCGCCAGTGCTGTGGGGTGAGCCCGGCACCAACGGCCAGCACGCTTATTTTCAGATGCTGCACCAGGGGACCGACGTGGTGCCGGTGGAGTTTGTGGCGGTCAAGCGGGCAAGGCATGAGCTACCTGGCCACCAGCCGCTGCTGCTGGCCAATGCAGTGGCACAGGCTCAGGCGCTGATGCTGGGCAAGACCGATGCGGGCGGCCACAAACACTTCACCGGCAACCGGCCCAGCACTTTCTTGCTGCTAGATGAGCTGACACCGGCCAGCCTGGGCGCGCTCATTGCGTTGCAGGAGCACCGGGTGTTTGTCAGCGGCAGCCTGTGGGGCATCAACAGCTTTGACCAGTGGGGGGTGGAACTTGGCAAAGTACTGGCGCGCGATATTGAGGCCCGCCTGGCATCGGGTGATGAGGCTGGCCTGGACGGTTCCACCGCCGGGCTGCTGCGCCGCTTGCGTGCCCCGTGATCTGCCGGTTGTGACTGACCATGCTCACGACGATGCCGTGAGCACCATCAAGCAGGGGTAGCCTGACTAGGCGGGGGAGGGCATCAAGGCCATGAAGTAAGGCGTTGCAGGTCACGGACTTTGCTGCTAAAGTGACATGTCACAACGTAAAGGGCGCCGTCATGGTGGCAACGATCAACGAACGAGCCGCCAAGCGGCGGAAGGCTTTGCGGGCTGCCGGCCTAAGGCCGGTTCAAATCTGGGTACCCGATACCCGCTTGCCGCATTTTTCGGCAGAGTGCCAACGTCAGTCCGAGCTGGCGTCTGATGCCGACCTTGCCGATGCAGAACTGATGCAGTACCTGGACGAGTCCCTGGCCGACGTTGATGGCTAGATTGCATGAACAGAGGCGACTTCGTGACCGTTGCGATGCCTGGTGACTTTGGCAAGCCGAGGCCCGCCTTGGTGATCCAGTCTGACCTGTTTCCAGCGCATGGCACGGTGACGGTGTTGCTGGTGTCGAGTCTTTTGATTGAGGCACCCCTGATCCGGGTCAGTGTTGCACCCGACGAAGGCAATGGCCTCAAAAAGCCATCGCAGGTGATGGTGGACAAGGCCATGACCGTCAAACGCGAACGACTTGGCCCTGTCTTTGGCGTGGCCGGTGCCGCCGCGATGCTCGAGGTCGAGCGCAGCCTGGCGGTGTTTCTGGGCATCGCCAAATAGCAGCCCGCAAGTCACTGTAAAGCCGGTTCGGCCAGGCAGCACCATAAAAAAAGCCCCGCAGACTTGACGCCTGCAGGGCTTTTTTGGGGGTAAGGCAGATTACATGCCCATGTCGCCCATGCCGCCCATGCCACCCATGCCGCCGCCCATACCGCCACCCATGCCGCCGCCGGCTGGTTCGTCCTTCGGTGCCTCAGCCACCATGCATTCGGTGGTGAGCATCAGGGACGAGACCGACGCTGCGTTTTGCAGTGCGGTGCGGGTCACTTTGGTTGGGTCCAGGATACCCATTTCGATCATGTCGCCATAGGTGTCGTTGGCGGCGTTGAAGCCGTAGTTGCCCGCACCAGCCAACACCGCGTTGACCACCACCGAGGCTTCGCCGCCGGCGTTGTACACGATCTCGCGCAGGGGAGCCTCAATGGCGCGCATCACCAGTTTGATGCCAGCGTCTTGGTCGGCGTTGTCGCCCTTGACGGTGCCAGCCGCTTGCTTGGCGCGCAGCAGAGCCACGCCGCCGCCAGCCACGATACCTTCTTCCACTGCAGCGCGGGTCGCGTGCAGGGCGTCTTCGACGCGGGCTTTCTTTTCCTTCATTTCGACTTCGGTGGCAGCGCCAACCTTGATCACGGCAACACCGCCGGCCAACTTGGCCACGCGCTCTTGCAGTTTTTCACGGTCGTAGTCGCTGGTGGCTTCTTCGATCTGAACGCGCACTTGCTTGACGCGGGCTTCGATGTCAGCTGCGGCACCGGCGCCGTCGATGATGATAGTGTTTTCTTTGCCCACTTCGACGCGCTTGGCGGAACCGAGGTCAGCCAGGGTCACTTTTTCAAGCGTCAGGCCGACTTCTTCGGCGATGACCTTGCCACCGGTCAGGATGGCGATGTCTTCCAGCATGGCCTTGCGACGGTCGCCAAAGCCAGGGGCCTTAACAGCCACAACCTTCAGGATGCCGCGAATGGTGTTGACCACCAGCGTGGCCAGGGCCTCGCCTTCGACGTCTTCCGAGATGATCAGCAGCGGACGGCCGGACTTAGCCACTTGCTCCAGCGTGGGCAGCAGGTCACGGATGTTGCTGATTTTCTTGTCGTACAGCAGCACAAACGGGTTGTCGAGCAGGGCTGCCTGCTTTTCAGGGTTGTTGATGAAGTAGGGCGACAGGTAGCCGCGGTCAAACTGCATGCCTTCGACGACGTCGAGCTCGCTGTCGAGTGATTTGCCGTCTTCAACAGTGATCACGCCTTCTTTGCCAACCTTGTCCATCGCATCAGCGATGATCTTGCCAATAGCTTCGTCGCTGTTGGCAGAGATCGAACCGACTTGGGCGATTTCTTTGGAGGTGGTGGTGGGCTTGGAAGCCTTCTTGAGCTGCTCGACCAGAGCCGTGACGGCTTTGTCGATACCGCGCTTGAGGTCCATCGGGTTCATGCCGGCGGCCACGTACTTCATGCCTTCGCGCACGATGGCCTGAGCCAGCACGGTGGCGGTGGTGGTGCCGTCGCCAGCGATGTCAGAGGTCTTGGAAGCGACTTCCTTGACCATCTGGGCGCCCATGTTCTGCAACTTGTCTTTGAGTTCGATTTCTTTGGCCACGGACACACCGTCCTTGGTGACCGTGGGGGCGCCGAACGAGCGCTCCAAAACCACATTGCGACCCTTGGGGCCCAGTGTGACCTTGACGGCGTTGGCGAGAATGTTCACGCCTTCGACCATGCGGTGACGTGCTTCGCCACCAAAAATTACTTCTTTAGCTGCCATGTTGATATCTCCAGAATTCGTTGGTTAATTACTTTTCGACCACAGCAAACAGGTCATCTTCTTTCATGACCAGCAGCTCGTCGCCGTCGACCTTGACAGTCTGGCCGCTGTATTTGCCGAACAGCACGCGGTCACCGACCTTGACGGCCATGGGGCTGATGTCGCCCTTGTCGTTCTTCTTGCCAGGGCCTACGGCCAGCACTTCGCCTTGATCGGGCTTTTCAGCGGCGCTGTCAGGGATGACGATGCCGGAGGCGGTTTTGGTTTCGTTCTCGACACGTTTGACGATCACGCGATCGTGCAGGGGGCGAAGTTTCATGAAAGCTCCTAGAGTTATTGAAACAGGGGTTGAAAATCACAAGCGTCAACCAGAATAAGTTGGCGCTCATTAACTTGAGGTGCTGGTGCTAGCGCAATATTGCTAGCACTCAATGCCTACGAGTGCTAATGATACGGGCATTTCGCTGCTTTTCAAGGCCGGGGCGTTAAAAACCGGTGCAAACAGGCGGTTCCGGCCTCGCTTGATTTTGAATGTGTCTTGGCTGAGAGGACTGTTTTAGTGCTCTGCATGAACTGCGAAACATCACTCCACATGGGCATAGCAACGCTGGCTATACTAATTTCCAATATTTGGGCGAGCTGACCGTGACCTGTTCCCCCAGATGCATGTGAATGATTTAGGGCCATGCTGATTGTGTCAAGGAGCTGCTCCATGCCGATGAATCGCCGAATCCTGTTGGCCACTGCGTCCGCCTGGGCCGTGGATGCCGCCCTGGGGCAGACCCCGCATCACCACCCTGAGTTGCCGGTGCTTGCCCCGGCGGCCGAGCTCTATTCGCGACTCCAGGGTGGCCAACCACACCACTTGACGGCGGATCAAACGGCCCAGCGTTCTTTTGACAGTACTGCTCCCAAAGGGCCAGTGGGTCGTTGGGTGTCCAAGGCGGCTTTGCCGATTCCCCGCAGCGAAATGGCTTGGGCCACTGAGTGGGCAGGTCGCTTGCACATCATTGGCGGTTACGGTGAAGGCCGTGTGGATCGGGGCTATCACCATGTGTACAACCCTGCGACCGATGTGTGGCACAACGCCGCCGCCTTGCCGCGTGGCGCCAACCATGTGGCGGTGGTCACTCTGAACGGTCGAATCTACGCTTTTGGGGGCTTTACTGAGCAAAATCGCAATCCGGATGCCAATGCTTATGTGTATGACGTGGGCCGTGACCAGTGGCAAACCATTGCACCGATGCCCAGACCCAGAGGCGCTGCCGCTGCCGTAGCCCTGAACGGCAAGGTGCACCTGGTTGGCGGGGCGTCATCGCCCACCGAAGAACGTGCCAGTGTGGGCTGGCACGAAGTCTATGACCCGCAGACCGACAGTTGGAGCCGTCGCAAAGCCATGCCCGGTGCCCGTGATCACGTGGGCTGTTTGGCCTACCAAAACCGTATCCATGTGGTGGGCGGTCGCTTCAACACTTTCGAGTACAACACCGCCCTGCACCACGCATACCTGCCCGAGCGCGACACTTGGGAGCTGCGCGCCCCCTTGCCGACGGCCAGGTCTGGACACGGCATGGTGGTGTACCGAGACCGGTTTTTTGCCATGGGCGGTGAGGGCGGCATCATCAACCAACCCGGGCAGCAAACGGTGTTTGGCCAAATGGAAAGCTACGACCCGAAAACCGACACCTGGTTATCGCATGGCGCCATGCCAACACCCCGACATGCGGTCGGCGCCGTGGCCATAGGCGACTGGATTTACGTGGCAGGCGGGGGCGCCGTGTTGGGCGGCAGTGTGCAATCGGCCGTGCATGAGGCATTCAGCCTGTCCCTGTAGTGCTTTCCTTCGACGACTCTCCTGAGGCAAGCGCACTCCCCAAGCAGGCGACAGAAATGCCTGCGATGCCAACCCACTGAAGACCGTTGAGGTGCTCCCCAAGAATCAACCAAGCCGCCATCGCGCTGACAGCGGGTGAGGCGCTCATCAGCACGCCAAACACATGGCGCGGCAGATGCTTCAAGGCAAACATATCCAGTAAAAACGGCATCGCACTGGACAACAAGGCAACCAGAAGTCCAAACAGAAACACGTCGGGTGTTAGCAGCTTCATGCCAGCATGGGCCATACCCAGCGGCACCACCATCAAGGCAGCCATGCTCATGCCCAATGCCACGCCGCGCCCGCCCAGCGGGGCTGTTTTTTTGCCGACGATCACATACAGCCCCCAGAACAAGCCAGCGAGCACCGCATAGCCGACGCCCCGCAGGTCCAGTGGTGCGTTCAGCGTTCCAAACGGCAGCAGCGCGACGCCAACCAGCGCACAGAAAACCCAAATGACATCCAGGCGCCGGCGCGATGTGATCAAGGCCACACCCAGTGGCCCAAGCACCTCGATCGAAATGGCAATGCCGACAGGTATGTAGTCAAAGGCACGGTAGATCAGCAGGTTCATCATCGCCATAACCATGCCGTAGCCGAGCAGGGCCAAACTGTTTGACCTGGTTAAGCGAAGCGACCATGGCCGCAGCCAAATCAGCAAAATCAGCGCGGCTATCCCGAGGCGCAAGGCCGCAACGCCCTCAGGACCTACCTGCGGGAAAAGTGTTTTTGCGAAAGCCGCGCCGACTTGCACTGACACCAGCGAGATCATGGTCGCTGCGAGCGGGTAGTGAGATGCGATCGTCATGAGGGCCCCAAGTTAATTCGCTTGTCCGGGCCGTTGGATGGGCTGTGGTTTATCCCGCAAAAGTGGTCTCGGGCAAGCCCCGCACCCCCGGAATACGGATTGCGAACAGCGCACCCGAAAGCGGCGCCGCTGCCAAGGCCTCTTCATTCAGGCGCACTGAGGCGCTGGTGATGTACAAGGTGTCAAGATTGGGGCCACCAAAACAGCAGCTGGTGGGCCGGGGAACCGGCATCTTGATACGCAACAGTTCTTCGCCCTGGGGTGAAAAGCGGGACACCCGCCAGGCATCCCAAACCGCCACCCAGAGGCATCCTGATTCGTCCACTGTTAGGCCATCGGGTGTACCGTCGTTCGCAGCCAGCGTGATGAAGGGTTGCCGGTTGCTGATGTTGCCCGCCAGCAGGTCAAAGTCGTAACGGTAGATCGTGCGCCTGGGGGAATCGGTAAAGTACATGTGCTTGTTGTCCGGGCTCCAGCCCAGGCCATTGGCAACGGTGAAGCCAGAGTCCATCTTGCGCCAGCTGCCGTCCGGATCAACTCGAAACAAGTTGCCCCGGTTGGCAGCGGTACCCATGTCCAAGGTGCCGATCCACAAACGCCCCATGCGGTCGCACTTGCCGTCGTTGTAGCGGTTGCCTGGGCGGTCAGACTCCGGGTGGCAAAATGGTCTCAGGGTTTTGTTCGTCAGATCAAGCGTCATCAGGCCGCCCGGCGTGGCGACCAGTAGACCGCCAGTGGCCTTGGGGATGGCGGCACTGACCATCGAACCTATCTTGCTCTCTGCGTCGACGCCGCGAACGGTGTCAAAGCAGTGCACCGACGGCGTCAGGATATCGACCCAGTAGAGCAGGCCATCACGTGGCGACCAAGTTGGGCCTTCTCCCAGCAGGGAGCGGGTTTGGGCAACGCAGCGCACATCAAAGTCCACCTCGGGCCCTGGCACCTTTCTGGGCTGAATGGACATCAGTTGCCCGCCAGCATTGTGTGAGATGGTGCGGGCCGCACCGATCAGGGTAGAAGATAGCGCGTGGGCACGAGCCGCATTGATGCGGTCGGCCGTGGCATTGATGGCCACGGCGCCAATCGGACGCCCTTCAATGTCAAAGATAGGTGCTGCCACCGCCACCGTGCCGGTTTCATGTTCGTCGAGTTCGATGGCATAGCCACGGGCCCGGGTCAGGTCCAGCTCACGCCGCAGATCGGCCAGGCTGGCCAAGGTGGCAGAGCTGTAGCTGGTCAGGTTGAGGCCCGCCAGAAGATCCAGTTGACGTGCCGGTTCGAGGTAGGCCACGATCACTTTGCCGAGTGCGGTGGCGTGTACCGGCAGTTTCATGCCTACCTTAGATCCGGATTGCACATCACGCCCAGCGTCTTCCACTGCAATCAAGACCACCCTGCTGGCATCCAGCACGGCAAGATGGACGGTTTCACGCACGGTGTTGCGTAGCCGCACCAGCTCATCCTGGGCTGCAAGCCGCAGGTCGAAGTCACCCCAGACTTCATGCGCCAGCTCCAGCAGGCGCAGCCCCAGCCTGTAAGTTTTGGTGAACGGGTCGTGACGCAGCAGGCCCTCGCGGGTCAGTGTCGCCAGGATCCGGTGCAGGGTGGCCTTGGGCAGTGAGCCGGCGCGCAGCAGTTCGGTAAAGGTCATCGGTGCCGGCGCAGAGGACACGATATTGAGCAGGTGCATGGCCTTTTCCAGCACGCCTGCCCCGGCTACGACGGGAGATTCGTCGGCGGGCACTTCGGCTGGGTTGGTCGACATGACAAAAAGGTTTTCTTGGAATATTGAACCTGGTCTCATTCATCGAAACCAGTGTCTGGCAGTGCCTTAGCGGACCACCCTTGAATTTACAAGGCAAATCTGAGATTGAGCCTAGATTTTAGCTAGGGTATGTACCAATAGATGGAACAGTTTTGTTAAAGCAAAATCCACGAACGTTATTTGTTCCACTCAATGAAACTTTTAAGGACAATCATGATCACGCGCAGACATTTCAGCAGTGCCATCGCCGCGACAGGTCTCCTGGGGCTCTCTTCCGTGCGGGCTCAGGGCAAGAGCCTCACCTATGTGGGCTGGTCGCAGGATGAGGCGGCGAGCAAGCCCACCCTGACCGCCATGTTTGACAGCTATCGCAAGGCGAATGCGGATCCCAAGCTGGAGGTGATTGGCTTTCCCTGGGGTCAGATGCAGCAAAACGTTCTGCTGCGGCTGCGTTCCGGGCAAGCGCTCGACGTGGTCCAACTGGCCGAACGTTGGTTGCCTCAGTTTGCCAGCACTGGCAAACTGGCCGACATGCATGAGGTCTATGGCAAAGGCCAACTCGAAAAGCTCATCAGTCCTGGCGTGTTGAAGCTGGGAGACTACCGCGGCCGCCAAGCGGGCTTGCCCTGGACGGCGGGCTCAATCGGCATGGTGGCCAATACCAAGGTGCTCAAGGATGCCGGTGTGGCCGCCGTGCCAAAAACGGTCGATGCGTTTATCGAGTCCCTCAAGGCCATCAAGAAGTCGCAGCCGCAGAGTGTGCCTTATGCCATGACCACCAAGAACAACAACTCGCTGAGCCCCGACTTCCAAGTCTGGCTATGGACCTTTGGGGGGCAGCTATTTGACGACAAGGGCAAGGTGGTGGTGAACAGCCCGGCGGCAGTACGCGCTCTGTCGTTCATGGCTGACCTGGTCAAGGATGGTCTGGCCGCCAAGGACATTGATCGCCCGGATGCGCGCCGCATGTACGGCCAGAACCAAACCGGTTTTTACCAGGATGCGCCGCTGGCGCGAGGCTTTGCCCGCAATAACTCGGGCAAGGGCGCCGATTTCGATGCCTTTGTGCAGGCCATGGCGGTGCCTGTACTGAAAAATGGCGACACACCCCAGTCGTTTGCCTGGGGTCACCTGATCACCATGTTCACAGACGGCAAAACTGCGCCAAACGGACAGTCACCGCAGGCGAAATTGGCCAGCCACCTGGCACTGAGCGACGCTAATCAGCTGCAGTATTTCAAGGAGCAGGGCCTGTTCCCGGTGACCTTGACCGCACTGGCGCAGCTGGCCAGCGACCCTTATGTCACGGCCTGGACCCAGGCATCGCGTTATGCGGAACGTGACGAGGTGTCGCAGTGGACCACTTCAGCCGAACCCGTCAACATTGTTGGCGAAGAGGTGCAGGGTGCTTTGCTGGGCCAGAAGACGGCGCAGGCGGCGATTGAGAGCATGGGCAAGCGGCTGGAAGCCAAGATGGCCGAATTGGCCAAGAGCTGAGCCACGCATCGCCCGTGCCTGTGACGCCGCGCCGATGACGAAGCCCTCGCCAGCGGCCAGACGTTCCGGGCTGAAAGCGCAGGAGCGGCGCACGGGCTTCTTGCTGCTATTGCCCGCTTTGGTGGCCTTCGCAGCGATCATTCTGGTGCCGTTCCTGCAGTCGCTGCGGCTCTCGCTGTATAAGTACACCATCGAGATGGAGAGCCCGGCTTTTGTGGGCCTGGCGAATTTTTACAAGCTGCTGGCTGATCCGGGCATGGCCACGGTCTGGCTCAACACCCTGGTGTTCGTGGTGTTGACTACGGGCCTGACCTTCATCCTGGGCTTGGGCTGGGCGCTGATGATGAACCAGTCGTTTGCCGGGCGTGGCTTTGTCAGAGCGGCCTCGCTATTGCCCTGGGTGCTGCCGACCACCGTCACCGCCTTTCTCGCAGCCTGGATCTTCAACGGCCAGTACGGCGTGCTCAATGCCATGCTACTGCAGTCTGGGGTGATTCGCGAACCCATCACCTGGCTGGCCGAGGAAAAAGGTGCCATGGCCGCAGTGATCCTCACCAAGGCCTGGCTCTCGGTGCCGCTGTTCATGGCCTTCTTTCTGGCAGGGCTACAGGGCGTATCACAAGACCAGATCGATGCAGCGCGCGTGGACGGCTGCGAGAACCTGGGCGTGCTGGCCTACGTGGTGCTGCCGCACATGGCGCCCACCATGATCATCGTCACCATCCTGGGCGCCATGGGTAACCTGCAAGCCTTTGACGTGATCTATGCGCTGACCCAGGGCGGCCCCATCAAGGCCACCACCATGCTGTCGGTCGAGGTCTATAAGCAGGCCTTCCAGAACTGGGATATGGGCACAGCCTGCGCGGTGGGTGTGGTGTGGTTCGTCACCATCGCTATCCCCACAGTGTTCTACCTGCGCATTCTCTTCAAGCGAGAGGCCTGAGCATGCTGCAACTGCTCACCTGGCGTGCGCGCCTTCTTTTCTGGGGCGCTTTCTTGCTGCTGGCGGCCTTCCTGTTCCTGCCGCTGTTTTGGATGGGGGTCACCTCGATCAAGCCTGAGAACGAGGTCTTCGTGCGCCTGCCCACGCTGTTCCCCAAGGCTGCCACCTGGGTCAACTACACCAACCTGTTCAGCCGAAGCGACATGGTCGATCAGTTGCGCAACAGCCTGATCACCGCCGGTGGCGGGGCGCTGCTCACGGTGGTGCTGGCCACTTATGCCGCCTACAGCTTCGCCAAGTTCCGCTACCGGGGGCGCAAGCCGCTGATGTTCCTGATGTTGTCGGCCCAGATGTTCCCGTTCACCATGATGTTGATCAGCCTGTACCCGCTGCTGCAGTGGGCCGGCTTGCTCAACACGCATTTGGGCCTGATCATTGCCTACATCATCCTGGCCCTGCCCAGCGGTACCTACATGCTATACAGCTACTTCGTCAACATTCCCACTGAAATCATCGAGGCGGCGCGCGCCGACGGGGCGGGTGAGTTGTTCATCCTGCACCGCATCGTGCTGCCCCTGGCCATGCCGGCCCTGGTGACTGTGGGCCTGTACTCCTTCATGTGGGCCTGGAACGACCTGCTGTTCTCGCTCACATTGATCACCAAGCCTGAACTGCGCACGGTGGGTCCGGGCCTGCTGCTCAACTACATTGGCGAGAGCAAGAACGACTGGGGCGGCGCCATGGCGGCGTCCATCGTGAGCTCCTTGCCTGTGGTGATCGGCTTCGCCTTTCTGCAACGCTTCTTCATACAGGGCCTGACCGCAGGAGCCGTCAAATCATGAGACTGCAGGACAAGGTATGCATTGTCACTGGCGCCGGCCGCGGCATCGGTGAATCCATTGCCATGCACTTCGTGGCGCAGGGTGGTCAAGTGGTCGCGCTCGAGCGCGATGCTGCCTCTGCCCAGTCGCTGCAAACAGCCCTTCCTGCCGCCTGGGTGGAGCAGATGGACGTGTCTGACCGCTCCGGCATGCAGGACCTGGTGACACGCGTGGTTGAGCGCTTCGGGCGGGTCGATGTGCTGGTCAACAATGCCGTGGCCTACACCGAACGCCCGGCGCACAGTTGCACCGACGAGGAGTGGGAAGACACCATTGACTCTGCGCTCTCCTCGGTGTTTCGCGCCTGCCGCGCGGTGCTCGCGCCCATGATGCGCGCGCGCAGCGGCAGCATTGTGAACCTGGCCTCGGTGAACCAGATTGTGGCCAACCCCAACCTGGCGGCCTACACGGCGGCCAAGGGCGGCATCCACGCCCTGACCAAGCAGCTTGCCGTCGAGTACGGCCCCTACGGCATCCGCTGCAATGCGATCTCACCCGGCCTGATCATGACCGCCCGCACACTGGCGGGTCGCTCCCCGGCGGACCTGCGGCTGGACACCGAAGCCTACCCAATCGGCCGCGTTGGCAAACCCGAAGATGTGGCCCTGGCTGCGGTCTACCTGGCCAGCGATGAGTCTGGATTCGTGACCGGCGTGGACTTGCCGGTGGACGGCGGCTCCACCTCCCTGGCCGCCGGTGCCCTGATCTCTCCCAAAATCCGCTCTTGGTGGGGCAGAAAACCTGTGCAACTCAGTGAATGAAACTCCCATGACCTCTTCATCCGCTCCCCTGATCGCCGGCGTTTATCCGGTGCTGCCCACACCTTTTGACGCTGCAGGCGGGCCTGATGCCTTGGGGCTGCGAACCCTGGTGCGCTACCTGATCCGATGCGGAGTCGACGGAATGACCTTTCCCGGCGTGGCCAGCGAGGTGGCCACACTCAGCGAAGCCGAGCGTGCCTCGCTGATGGGCGAGGTGTTTGCCGAAGCGGCTGGCCGAGTGCCCGTGGTGGCCGGCGTGAGCAGCACCGATGTGGCGCTCACGATGCGTTTGGCCAAGTTGGCGGCCGGGCAGGGCGCGGCTGCGCTGATGGTCGCGGCTCCGGCCAACCTGAAGACCGTGGCCGAGCAGATCGGCTACTTCCAGGCCATTGCAGCAGCCGTGCCCGGAACGCCGATCATGCTGCAGAACGTACCCCCACCAGCTGGCGCGGGCCTTGACCCGGCTGTGCTGCTGGAGATTCTTGCCGCCGTGCCGGCCATCAAGTACGTGAAGGAAGAGGCTTTGCCCAGCGGGCAGCGCCTGACCAAGGTGCTGTCCCGCGCGCCGGCTTCGCTGCGGGGTGTGCTGGGCGGCGCAGGGGGGCGTTACATCACCGACGAGCTCCGTCGCGGCGCCTGTGGCACCATGCCGGCCATTGAACTGGCGGAGGTGCATGTGCTGCTGTACGCGGCCCATCGGCGTGGCGACTCGGACGCGGTGCGCCAACTGTTTACGCGCATGCTCCCCGTGCTCAACATTCAGGCCGTGTTCCGCTGGTCGCTGACCAAGTATGTGTTGCAGCAGCGCGGTCTGATCCGACACGCCGGCCAACGCACCGCCGGCCCGCTGCTCGACGCGCTGGACCAGCAGGATGTGGACGCCTTCATGGGCGACCTGGCAGACCTGCTCCTGCCTGAGTCCGTCCTGGCCGGGCTGCACCCGCCGCAGGGGAGTGACCATGGCACGGCTTGAGCTGCGCCAGGTTCGCAAGACCTTCGGTGACGCCACGGTCATTCACGGGCTCGACCTGGACGTCGCCCATGGCGAGTTCTGTGTCTTCGTCGGCCCGTCGGGCTGCGGTAAGTCCACCCTGCTTCGCATGATTGCCGGTCTGGAAGAGTGCACCGACGGCCAGGTGCTGTTCGATGGCGCCGATGTCACCAACCACCAGCCGGCCAAGCGCGGCATTGCGATGGTGTTCCAGTCTTACGCGCTGTACCCGCATATGACGGTGGCGACCAACATGGGCTTCGGTCTGAAGATTGCCAAGGTGGCGCAGAGCGAGATCGCCGCCAAGGTGGCCGCTGCCGCCAAGACACTGCAGATCGAGCACCTGCTGCAGCGCCGGCCCAAGGACCTCTCGGGCGGCCAGCGTCAGCGGGTGGCGATCGGGCGCGCGATTGTGCGTGAGCCACGCATGTTCCTGTTTGATGAACCGCTGTCCAACCTGGATGCTGCGCTACGCGTGGAGATGCGCGTGGAGTTGGCCAAGATCAAGGCGCAGCTCAATACGACGGTCATTTATGTCACCCACGACCAGGTCGAGGCCATGACCCTGGCCGACAAGATCGTCGTGTTGCGCGAGGGGCGCGTGGAGCAGGTTGGCCGCCCATTGGACCTCTATGCCCGTCCAGCCAACCAGTTTGTGGCCGGCTTCATCGGCAGCCCGAAGATGAATTTTCTGCCGGTGCAGGCGGTGGCCTCCGGCGGCGCCTTGCTGCGAGTGGCCTTAGCGGATGGTACTCAGTTGCAGTGTGCCTCTAGCGAGGTGGTGGCGCCTGGAACTGCGCTGACCTTCGGGGTTCGGCCCGAGCACCTTCAGGTGGTGCCGGTTGCCGACGCCGTGCTGCGCGCCGAGGTGCTGGTGGCCGAGCGCCTGGGTGGCGAAACCTACTTCCATTTGCGCCTGGCAGGGCAAAGCGCAATCGCACGCGTCACCGGGGATTCTCGCGTGGCAGTTGGCGACGCAGTGGGCCTGGCCTTCGACCCGGCGCTGGCCCATGCCTTTGTGCCCGACGGCCGCCGGCTCGGCTGAACCATTATTTGCTTTTAACGATCCCGCTGATAACCACAACTTTCCATGCCAACCTTTCCCCTGATCCGTAGCGTCGAGTCCTTCATCATCTCCATCCCCCGCGATGTGCCCTACCTGGGTCCGCTCGGGCCCGGAGAGCGCATCAATGAGCGTGGCTACCTGGTCCGCCAGGGCAACCGTTCCATCTACCCTGCGTCCGACATGTCGGTTCTGGTGAAGGTTACGGCCGACGATGGCACCGTGGGCTGGGGCGAGACCTACGGCATCGTGGCGCCTGACGCGGTCACCAGCATCATCGATGACGTGCTGGGCCCGGTCATCATCGGCCGCGATCCCCGCGACGCCATGGTGATCCAGGAGGACCTGTACGACCTGATGCGTGTGCGCGGATTCTTTGGCGGCTACTACGTCGATTCGATCGCCGGCGTTGACATCGCGGTGTGGGATCTGTTTGGCAAGCTGCTCGGCCAGCCGCTGGTCAAGCTGCTCGGTGGCCAGCGCATGGCCAGCATCCCGGCCTATGTGTCGGGCCTGCCGCGCGCCACGCTGGCGCAAAGGGTGGAGCTGGCCCATGAATTCCGCGCCCGCGGTTTCGACGCCTTCAAGTACGCGGCGGCCGTGTCGCAGGAGGGCATCGTCAACGAGATGCGCGCACTGCGCGAGGCGCTGGGGCCGGACGTGAAATTGATGGTCGACCTGCACTGGAAGTTCACGGCGCAAGAGGCGATCCAGCTGATCGACCAGCTCACACCCTGGAAGCCCTATTTTGTCGAGGCGCCCTGCCAACCCGAGGACATCGAGGGTCAGGCCCAGGTCGGCGCGGCCATCCGTGTGCCTCTGGCTCTTGGCGAGGAATGGCGCACCGTGTACGAGGTGCGCCCGCGCATGGAGCTCCGCGCCATGTCCATTCTGCAGCCCGAGATGGGCCATACCGGGGTGAGCCAGTTCATGCAGATCGCCCGCATGGCCAATGCCTTCCACGTCAAGGTGATTCCCCATGCCAGCATCGGCATCGGCATCTTCCAGGCGGCCAGCCTGCATGCCGCAGCCGCATTGCCCAACTGTCCCATGCATGAGTACCAGCACTCTGTGTTTGACCGCAACCTGCGCTTCGTGACGACCACCATGCGCTGCGAGGGCGGCGTATTCCACCTGCCCGAGGGGCCTGGCCTGGGCGCCGAGCCCAGCGAGGAGGTTTGGCAGTACCTGCGTGCCAAGGGGAGTGCACGATGAGCCAGTTTTCCGGCGTTTACCCGATCCTGTACGCCTTCTACGACCAGGCTGGCCGCCTCGACGACGGCCTGATGCGCCTGCAGGTGGACAAGTGCATCGCCGCCGGCGCCCATGGGATCGCGGTGCTGGGCCTGGTGACCGAGGTGCAAAAGCTCGACGTGAACGAACGGCGGCACCTTGTGGAGGTGGTGGGCCGGGCCATCGACGGTCGCGTGCCCTATGCGGTGACGGTGGGCGAGCAATCGGTGCATGGCCAGATCGAGTTTGCGCGCATGGCGCAGGGGGAGGGCGCCTCCTGGGTGATCCTGCAACCGCCGTCCGTCAAGGGTTACCCGGAGGCGGAATACGTGCGTTTTCTCGGCGCCGTGGCCGACGGTCTCGACCTGCCCGTTGCCGTGCAGAACAACCCCGTCAACATGGACGTGTCACTGTCCAATGCCAGCCTGCTGCGCCTGCGCGATGAACACCCCAACATCACCATGCTCAAGGGCGAGGGCTCGGCAGTTGGCGTGGCCGAACTGGTCAAGGCCGCGGCAGGCCGCTACGCGGTATTCGCTGGGCATGGCGGCAAGGAATACATCAGCAATATGCTCTCAGGTTGCGTGGGCCTGATCCCGGCTCCTGACGCGCTGGACCACCAGCTTGTCTTGCATCGGCTGCTGGTGGAAGGCCGCCAGGCTGAGGCCGAGGCGCTGCATGCGCAGTTGCTGCCGCTGGTGTTGTTCATGACAAACTCGATCCCCGGTCTGCTGTGCTATGGCAAACGCCTGTTTGCCGAGCGCATCGGCATCAAGACAATCTATGCCCGCGCGCCGGAAATCACCCCGACGGCGTTTGGGCTGGAAGAAGTGCGACGAATGACACGGGGTTGGGCACCGCTTTGACATGCGGTCTGGCGTTACTTTTATTTCTTTTGTTACTTTAAGGAGCTTGATCATGGTTCGATTTCTGGTCTCCCTGGCGCGTGCCGCCGTCGTGCTGAGTCTGGGCCTGAGCGTAGCCGCGCAGGCGCAGGACGCCGCCAGCTACCCCAATAAGCCGATCCGGCTGATCGTCCCAGTACCGCCCGGCGGCGCGGCGGACGGTATGGCACGCCTGGTGGCTGACCACTTGCAGGCCAAGTGGGGCCAGCCGGTGTTGGTCGACAACAAGCCCGGTGCCGCATCGGCGATCGGCCTGGGACTGCTTTCCAAGGCACCCGCCGATGGCTACACCATCGGCATGGGCAACATCGCGGCCAACGCGATCAACCCGGCCCTGCAGCCGGCCAACTTTCCGTTCAACCCGGTCAAGGACTTCGCGGCCATCACGCTGATCGGCGTCACGCCGCTGATCCTGGTGGTCAATGCTGACAAAGTGCCGTCCAAGACCATCCCCGAGTTCATTGCCTACCTGAAGGCCAACCCCGGAAAAATTGCTTATGGTTCGTCGGGCACGGGCTCCTCGCTGCACATCGCCATGGAGCTGTTCATGCAAAAAACTGGTACTACCATGCTGCATGTCCCCTACAAGGGGTCTGCCCCCATGATGACCGACCTGTTGGGCGGCCAGGTGCTCGCGTCCATGGACGCGGCCACCACGTCCTGGCCCCAAGTTCAGGCGGGCAAATTGCGCGCATTGGGTGTAGCCGGCTCCGAGCGCGCCTTTTTTGCGCCTGATCTGCCCTTGGTGCGTGACATCGTGAGTGGTTTCGATGTCAAACCCTGGCACGGCCTGATGGCACCGGCAGGCACTCCGCCGGCCATCGTCAATAAGCTCTCCGAAGAGATTCAGGCCTTTTTGCGTACACCTGCCGCTCAGGCCAAACTGCAGGCTGCGGGCATTGTGCGGGTGGGCAATTCAGCCGCTGAGTTCCAAGCCTTCATGGCCAGTGAATTCGAGCTGTACAAAAAAATCATTCAGGAAGCCGGTATCAAAGCTGAATAGAAACGCTAACGCCATGAGCAACACCCCTCATCCTTTGCAGGTGGTCACGGCACGCCACTGGAAGGTGGCCATGCCCTTTGTCACCGCCCTGGAGTGGGGTTCAGGCAAACGCCCGGCGGCCACCCGCCTGATTGTTGAACTGACCTTGGCCAACGGCACGGTCGGCTATGGCGAGACCATTTGCCTGCTCGAGTTCATTGAGCCGGTGCTTGTGAACACCATCTTCCCGATCGCCCTGGCGCACCGCGCCAGTGACGTCGAGCGCTTCAGTCGGCACGTATTTGGTGCTGGCTATTACCACCATAAACGTGCGGCTGTCATGGCCATGGCTGCGGTCGAAATGGCAATGTGGGACGCTGTTGGCCGATCCAGCGGCCTGCCTCTGCACGCGCTGTGGGGTGGCGCCTACCGGCAACAGGTGGAAGTTGCCGCCTATTTGTTTGGCACTGATGCGCAGGCACTTCACCGTTCGGCTCAGCGTTTCATGGATCAGGGTTACCGCTCCTTCAAGGTCAAGATTGGTATGACAGCGGCCAGCGACCTCAGCAATGTGGAAGCCGTTCGTGGTGCCGTTGGCGATCTCCCCCTGAGAGCGGATGTGAACGGCGCTTGGACACCGGGTACTGCCCGGCGCATGCTGGACAAGCTCAAGGCTTTTGATCTGCAGTACATTGAACAGCCCTTGGAGCTCGATGACCTTCAGGGTCACGCTGAACTGCGGCGCATGCAGCCTATCCCGGTGGCGCTGGATGAGTCGGCTTACACGCTGGCCGATGTGGGCAATATCGTCCGTTCCTCAGCCGCCGATGTGATCTTGCTGGACCCGCACGAGATAGGCGGCCTGTGGCAAACCATCAAGGCGGCCGCGATCGCTGAATCGGTGGGCATTCCGGTGACCTTGCACAGTGGCGGGGAGCTGGGGTTCTCGCAGGCGGCCTATGTGCATCTTGCTGCGAGTATTCCGAACATGACGATAGCGATTGATTCGGAGCGCGCCTACCTGTCGGACGACGTGGTGATGGCCCAGCCGCCTTTGATCGATGGTTGCTTTGCGGTGCCTGAAGAACCGGGGCTGGGGGTGGCCCCCGACTTTGCCAAAATCGAGCGTTATAAGACCTCTTTGATCCAGGGTGCCTATCTGGATGCCAGCCGGCCCGGCTGGTTCTCCACCAAACCCGCTTATTGACGCCATATGGACCCATTGCTATGCCTGACGCACATCTGATCGCCCTGGACTGGGGCACCTCCAACCTGCGGGCCAGCCTGCTCGATGCCCATGGCCAAGCCCTTGAGACGCGCAGCGCCCCAGGCGGTGTGATGGCGGTGCAGGGCGGGCAATTTGCCCAGGCCTTGTTGGCGCTGTGCGCTGACTGGCTGGCGCAGACCACCTGCCCACTCATGGCCAGCGGCATGATCGGCAGCCGACAGGGCTGGCGTGAAGCGCCTTACCTGGACGCGCCGACCAGCCTGGCGCAGGCCGCTAGTCATCTCATCACGGTCGCTGTGCCTCTGCCCGATGTTGGGCCCGAGCGCCTGCTGCACATTGCGCCGGGCCTGCGCTGCCTTGACAGCGCCGGTGAGTTTGACGTGATGCGTGGCGAAGAGACCCAGATCTGGGGTGCCGACCTGCCAGCTCATAGCTGCTGTGTGCTGCCGGGCACCCACAGCAAGTGGGCCTGGCTGGGCGAGGGCGGCGCGATCCGCCACTTCAAGACCTTCATGACCGGCGAGCTGTACGGCTTGCTGACGCAGCACAGCATCCTGGGCCGTCTGATGGTGTTTGGCGCCGAGCCTGGCGCGCTGCAGCACGAGGCCTTTGCGGCCGGGGTTCGCCTGGGCCTGCGCGGCCACGCCGAGCTGCCGCACACCCTGTTTGCTGCGCGAACCGCCGGCCTGATGGGCCGGGTGACTCCTGAGGCCTTGCCAGACTTTTTGTCGGGCATCCTGCTCGGGGCTGAAGTCGGTGGCGCCACTGCCGGTGCTGAGCCGCTGCAACACGTTACCCTGATTGGCGAAGAGGCGCTGTGCCAGCGTTACGCACTGGCGCTGGCGCTCAATGGACTGGCCGTGAGCCGCGCCAGTGACGGCGCCACCACACGTGGCCAGTGGCTGCTGGCTGGCGCCGCCGGGCTGCTCGGGGCGGCCGCATGAACGCGCCCTTGACGCAATTACTGGCTAACCCGGTGGTGGCGATCCTGCGTGGCGTCACCCCCGACACTGTGCTGGGCGTGGCGCAGGTGCTGCTCGACGCCGGCTTTCGGGTGATCGAGGTGCCGCTGAACTCCCCCGCGCCGCTGGCCAGCATCGAAGCATTAGCGCGCGAGTTTGGCACCGAGCTGCTCGTGGGCGCTGGCACCGTGCTCAGCCCGGTTCAGGTGGATGCGGTGGTGGCTGCCGGTGTCGGATTGGTGCTCTCTCCCAATTGCCACCTGCCGGTGATCGCGCAAACCTTGCATCATGGCGTGCTGTCGATGCCGGGCGTGGCCACGCCCTCTGAGGCGTTTGCCGCGTTGGCGGCCGGCGCTCAGGCGCTCAAGCTGTTTCCGGCCGATGTGCTGGGCACGGCCAGCTTCAAGGGCTGGCGTGCGGTGTTACCCACGGGCACGCCGATGTTTGGCGTGGGTGGCATTGGCGCCGACAACCTGGCCAGCTTTCGCCTGGCGGGTGCCGCCGGGGTCGGTCTGGGCTCCTCGCTTTATGTGCCGGGTATCGGCTTGGACGAGCTGGCCCAGCGCGCCCGGCAGCTGCTGACGGCCTGGCAGATGGCGGCTTGAGCCGTGGATGCCTAAGGTGCCCGACGTTGGCGGGCGATGAAATCCGTCATGGCCTGAAAAAACTGCGCACGCGCCTCAGGCGTGGCGCCCAGTGACGCCCCCAGAGTCTGGCCGCTGCCCCAGGTGGCCCGTTGTTGAATCAAGGGGCCAAAATAGGCGTTGTGCGCCATGTTTTCAAAATAAGCGATCTCGATCGGCGCACTGCGGGCCTTGATGCTGTCTACCCAGGCCAGCGGGTTGGGCGTCATCTCACTCGGGCCACTGGTGTTGTTGCAGCGTTCGGCCGTACCGGGGGGCGCGAGTTCAAAACGGAGATTGAATCGGCAGGGGTCGCTGAGCAGCCAGCGCATCATCTTGGGGTCGGCCGTGCCAAAGTCATCGAGCCGGCCAAACGCCAGCAGCATTGGCACCCGGGTTTGGTCGGGTAGACCCAGGCCCACCGGTGTGATGCCTTCGGCAATCACGCCACGCACATGCCGCGGGTCGACCATGGCCGCCAGATTGGCCGCTACTGCAGCCCCATTGGATATTCCAAAAATGTAAATGTTTTGGGTGTCAATATTCTGGCGCTGTATCGCCCATTGGTAAGCTGCCCAGGCGGTACTGAGCAGCATGCGCTGGCGCGCCTCGTTGCTCACCTGGCGTGCCCAGAACAGTGAGCCGCGCCCGGTAAAGCGGTTCATTTCAAACGCGTCAAAGGTCAGGGTTGCCATGCCGTGCTCAAAAAAAGCCTGGTCCGAGGCCAGTACGTCCTTGATGCCACCACCGCCGTGCAAGCTGATCATCAGCGGTGGTCGGGCCACACCGGTCGGCAGGCGAAACCGTACCGATGCTTGACAGGGGTCGAAGCCAGCCAAAGTGCCCTGCACGGTATGGAGTCCCGGCCGCAGGGATTGCAACTGCGCCTGTCCCTGCTGCTCGGGCCGGCAGTCGGCAACGCCCAGCTGGGCATGTGCAGGCATCGCGCCCAGCAAAGCCAAGAGCAGGGTTCCGATGACAGAAAAAATAGTCATCACAGCATCTTATCCTGGGTGATATCGCTGGCGTTTAGCTGGTGTAGGGCCACGCGTTCATGCCAGGCCCGACAATAGCGAGTTCTCCATCACCTGTCTGCTCCATGCTCTACGCCCTGCTCAAAACCCTGCATCTGTTGTGCGTCATCCTTTGGGTGGGCGGCATGGTGTTTGCCCATTTCTTTTTGCGCCCCTCGCTGGCCGAGCTGGATGCGCCGGTGCGGTTGCGACTGATGCACGCCGTGCTGGGGCGGTTTTTCAATGCGGTGCTGGTGGCATCTGCGTTGGTGCTGGTCAGTGGCGTTTGGATGATTGGCCGTACCGCGCGCCACATGGTGCAGTCGGGGCTGTCTTTTAACCTGCCGCTGGAGTGGCTGGTGATGTCGGTGCTGGGCGTGCTGATGCTGGCGATTTTTGGGCACCTGCGCTTTGCGCTCTACCCGCGCCTGAGCCGCGCCGTGGCCGGCCAGGCTTGGCCGGCAGGTGCCACGGCCTTGCAGGCTATTCGCCGTTGGGTCTTGGTCAACCTGGGTCTGGGCGTGGTGATCGTGGTGGTGACGCTGATGGGGGCGTCGAGCTGACAGGCTCGCCATGAACCCCGACGCACAACAACTCTGGCGCGCGCCGCGCTGGGCCTTGGCCGTGCTGCTGGCCATGCTGGGCATGTTGGGGCCGTTTTCGATCGACACCTACCTGCCAGCGTTCTCGGGCATTGCCCGCACGCTGGACGCCACGCCGGTGCAGATGCAGCAGACCCTGTCGGGCTATTTGTTCGGCTTTGCCTTCATGAGCCTGTTCCATGGCGCGTTGTCTGACAGCCTGGGGCGCCGACCGGTGGTGCTGTGGGGGTTGGCCGCCTTCACGCTGGCCTCATTGGGTTGCGCGCTGTCGCAAAGCATCGGTCAACTGGTATTTTTTCGCACCATGCAGGGCCTGTCCACTGGCGCCGGCATTGTGGTGGCGCGTGCGGTGGTGCGCGACATGTTCGCCCCCAGCCAGGCGCAGCGGGTGATGAGCCAGATCACCCTGTTTTTCGGCATTGCGCCAGTGGTATCGCCACTGATTGGCGGCTGGCTCTATGTGCACCTGGGCTGGCACAGCATCTTCTGGTTTCTGACCGCCGTGGGGGTGGCGCTGTGGTTGGCCAACTACCGGCTGCTGCCCGAGACCCTGCATCTGGCGCAGCGTCAGCCCTTGCGGGTCAGCAATCTGCTGCAAGGCTACTGGCAACTCGGCCTGGACCCCCGATTTTTGCTGCTGGCGCTGGCCAGCGGAGTGCCCTTCAATGGCATGTTTTTGTACGTGCTGTCTGCGCCGGCATTTCTCGGTGACATCCTTGGGCTGCCGCCCACGCAGTTTTTCTGGTTCTTCGTGCTCAACATCAGCGGCATCATGCTGGGCGCCTGGCTCAGTGGCCGCATGGCAGGCAAACTGCCTCCCAAGCAGCAGATCCGCTACGGCTTTCTGGTGATGCTGCTGAGCGCGGTGGTCAACCTAGGTGCCAACCTGCTGTTTGCGCCCCATGCCGCCTGGGCCATGTTGCCGCTGGCGGTCTTTGCCTGTGGCTGGGCCATGATGGTGCCTGTGGTGACCCTGCTGGTGCTCGATTTGCACCCAGAGCGACGCGGTATGGCGTCGTCGCTGCAGTCCTTCATCGGCGCCAGTGCCAACGGCGTGGTGGCCGGGCTAATCGCACCGCTGGTGATGCACTCCGCCGTGGCACTGGCCGTTGCATCGCTGGTCATGCTGGGCCTGGGCCTGCAGGCTTGGCTGTGGGCCCACCGGCGCTGGCCCGATATCGGACGCACGGTGGTCAACCTCGACCACTGACCGCCAACGGCCCGTCATTCCCGCGCCTCCCCGTCCCTTTTACGCCTTCCCGTCATTCCAGCACCTTCCCGTCATTCCCGTGAAAACGGGAATCCAGGGCGTCATGGGTCCCCGGTCGCAGCCGGGGATGACGAAAAAGTAGTCGGTGATGGCGCAAACCAGCAGCATGACTATACTGTTCATACATACAGTTTTTGAGTTACAGTCATTTCCGGCTTTTACATCATGGTGCCATCCCTGTCCCATTCACTGGCCGCATTGGGCGACGCGGTCTGGTCCGCCGACACGCTTGGCGACGCGCCCGGCGCCACGCTGGCCAGCGGCTACCCGGCGCTGGATGCGGTCTTGCCCGGTGCTGGCTGGCCGCTCGATGCCCTGAGCGAGTTGCTTCAGCCGCCAGGCTTGCACGCCGAATGGCGCTTGCTCTTGCCGGCACTGGTGCGGCTGCAGCAAGCCAGCGACGGCGCCTTGGCGCTTGTGGGGCCACCCCATGTGCCATTTGGACCTTCGCTGCAGGCCCAGGGGCTGGCGGTGCAGCGCCTGTTGTGGCTGCAGGTGAGTGAGCCGCAGGCCCGGTTGTGGGCCACCGAGCAGGCGTTGCGCTGCGCCGGCGTGCTGGCGGTGCTGGCATGGTTGCCTCAGGTGCGGGCCGAGCAGCTGCGCCGGCTGCAACTGGCCGCGCAAACCCACGGCAAGCCGCTGTTTGCGCTGCGACCGGCCCAGTCGCAGGCCGATTCCTCGCCCGCTGTACTGCGCCTGCTGCTGGCGCCCTGGCCCTTTAGACCTGTAGTTCAGGCCCAGACCCAGGCCCAGGCCCAGGTTCAGGGGGACGATGACCTGTGTCTGCATGTCCTGAAGCGACGCGGCCCGCCGCTGTTGCTGCCGCTGCTGCTGCCCGGGCGGCAGGGGCGTTTGTCGGCCTGGCTGGCGCTGGGCCCCAAGGCGGTGGAGGAGGGTGGCCATGCACTGGATCGCCTTACAGCCGCAGCCTGAGTCCCAGATCCAGCCCCGCAATGGCCAGGTTGGCCATGCCGGTCTGGCCGATGTCTGGAGCGCGCTGGGCTGGTGGGCTCTGCAGTTCACGCCCAGGGTGGCGCGGCTGGACGACGCTGTGCTGCTGGAGGTGTCTGCCAGCGAACGCCTGTGGGGTGGCCGGGCCCGGCTGCGGCACTTGCTTTTAGAGTCAAATCAAGCTCCAGCCCTCGTCCAGCATGCTGAGGGCGCTACTTCTTTGATAGCAAAAGCCCGGCTGCTGCCCGGTCTGTCCCATACCCCGGCTCCAGAGCTGCCGTTGGCGGCCTTGGCGGCGGCAGGCCCGCACCTGGCCACGCTGGCGGCCCTGGGCTGCACCCGCTGGGGCCAGTTGCGGGCCCTGCCGCGCGCCGGTGTAGCGCGGCGTTTTGGCGCGCCGCTGCTGCAGGCGCTGGACCAGGCTTGCGGCCAGGGCCCGGACCGATACCCCTGGCTGCTTATGCCCGAGGTGTTCGAGGCCAGTTTGGAGCTGGCAGCACAGGTGGAGACCGCGCCGGCGTTGTTGTTTGGTGCGCGCAGGCTGCTCGAGCAACTGCAGCTCTGGTTGCAACTGCGCCAGCGGGCGGTGCTGGCGCTGGTGCTGTGCTGGACCATGGATGCGCGCCGCGATACCGCCACCCAGGGCGAGCTGCTGCTGCGCTGCGCCGAGCCCACGCTTGACACCGTGCACCTGCAGCGCCTGCTGGCCGAACACCTGGCGCGCATCACACTGCCGGCGCCGGCGCTGTCGCTGCAACTGCGCACGGTGGAGACGGTGCCTCGCGGCGGCCACACCGCCAGCCTGCTGCCCGAGGCTCAGCGACCCGGTGACAGCCTGCACCAGCTGCTAGAGCGCCTGGGGGCACGGCTCGGGCCGGGGCAGCTGTTGCAGTTGCAGCCCCAGGCCGACCACCGGCCCGAGCGAATGCAATGCTGGCAAGCAGTATCAAACGCTACTGTTTTAATAGCTAATGAACCAAGCTCAGCAAGGGCTGGAGCCCTAAATCATTCACAAGACGAGGCCCTGTACCCCAGCTGGTTGTTGGCCACCCCGCAGCGGCTGGCGGTGCGCCAGGGCTGCCCGTACTACCAGGACCGGCTCACCCTGCTGGCCGGGCCGCAGCGCTTGGAGGCTGGTTGGTGGGATGCTGAGCCCAGCGCCCTGCGTGATTACTATGTGGCGCGCAGCAGCGTCAGCGGTCTGCTGTGGGTGTACCGTGAGCGCCTGGACCAGCCGAAGGCTGGTGCTGGCCTGGCGTCGCGCTGGTATTTGCACGGGGTGTTTGGCTGAGGATCTGGCCAAAGCGGCTGTGCCAAAAAGCCAGGCCGGGGGTATCGTCCCAGCCAAAGTCAGTCACCTCGCCCAGCAGGATGCTGTGGTCACCGGCTTCAATCAATTGATGCAACCGGCAATCAAACCAGGCCGCGCAGCCGTCCAGGCGCAAGCCGCCGCCGGGCTGGCGCAGAGTCGGTGCACCGGCAAAGCGCTCGGTCATGCTGCCGGTGGCGAACTGCCGGGCCAAGGTTTGCTGCGACTCGGCCAGCACGCTGATCGTGAAGTTCCCGGACTGGGTAAACGCCTGCAGGCTGTGCGACGCGCGGCGGATGCTCCACAGCACCAGCCGTGGCTCCAGCGACACCGAATTGAACGAGTTGCAGGTCATGCCCCAGTCTTCACCAGCCCAGTGGGTGGTCACCACGGTCACCCCAGTGGCAAAGCAGGACAGGGCCTTGCGGTAGTCGGGCGCATCGTGAGCCGGGGCGGGTTCGTATGACGATGGTGGCGTGGTCCGGCTTGGGGTACCGGGTTGGGCGATGGGGGCATCAGGCATGTCGTGACGTGTTGATCTTGGTTAAGGCGAGTGTAGATGAATCATGTATGAATTTTGCGCACCCTCATGGCAACCTCCCAGCCGTCATCCCCAGCTTCGACTGGGGATCCATGACTGCCTGGATTCCCGCGTTCGCGGGAATGACGGGCAGGGGCGGCAACGATAGGCACCGGCGATGATGACGGGCACGAGCGGAAATGACGATTTGTCATACTTGCACCCATGCCAATTGCCAAGCCAGCCCAAGCCTTGCCCGTTTACATGCAGATTGCCGAGTTGCTGGCTCGCCAGATCAAGGCCGGTTATTGGCGCGCCTCCGAGCGTTTGCCCACAGAGGCTGAGTTGGCGCGTCGGCTGGGGGTCGCCATCGGTACCCTCAGGAAAGGTCTGGCTTTGCTGGAGCAGCAGGGCGTGCTGGAGCGCATCCAGGGCTCGGGCACCTATGTGCGCAGGGTGGAGGGCACACAGCAGATCTATGAGTTGTTCAGGCTTGAATTGACCAATGGCCCGGGCTTGCCGACGGCGCAGGTGCTGGACCTCAGCCGCCACGCTCGTTCGCCTGATGTACCTCTCATGGGACCAGACCCAGCGGGTTCGTGCTGGCGGGTACGCCGTCTGCGCTTGCTCAGCCAGGTGCCGGTGGCGCTGGAAGAAATCTGGTTTGACGCCAGCGCCAGCCCCAAGCTGCAGCCGGAAGAACTGGGCGACTCGATGTACCTGTTTTACCAGCAGCGCTTTCAGGTCTGGATTGCCCGGGTCGAAGACCAGATTGCGGTCGGCCCTGCGCCCGATTGGGCCGCGCCGCCCAGCGGGCTTCAACCCGGCGCCATCGCCGGCTACATCGAGCGCACCTCCTGGACTGCCAGCAACCAGGTGGCCGAATTCTCAAAAACCTGGTTCGACCCGGCTGTGTGCCGTTACACCTCGCGCATGAGCCAATAAGGGCCGGGTCCGAGGGGCAAGAAGCACCCTTGACCAGCGCCGCCCGCACGAATCTCGGGCACTTCGGTTCAGCGTGCGGCGTCGAGCCGTTCCAACCCACTGCTGAGGTAGGCCATGCGCGCCTCCAGCGAAGCGTCCAGCGGGCGAATGCCTATTTTTAAACCCAGGATCGGCAGCTGTTGACCGTCACTGGCTAACAGACAGTCATGCAGCGCCGCATCGGTCAGCAGCGAGCCCTCGGCGCCGATGCCGCCCACCCCACTGGGGGCGGGTGGCATGTGGCTGTCGCGCCAGGCGCCGTAGGGCGTGTCTTGCCCCGAGGCACCTGAAAACATCAGGCCCGCCAGCACACCGTGTTGTTTGGCCAGCCGGATGTGCTGCAGTGCGCCTTCAGCGCTTCGCGCTTCGAGTACTGACCGGCCCCAGTTGACCACGATGCCCACATCACTGCCATAGCGGGCATTGGTGGCCTCGATGGAAGCGATTTCATCGGCCAGCGTCAGGAAGCCCTTGGAAGCCACCTGGCCTGGTACATGGGCATCGCAATGCTCGATCACCACCCTTGCACCCTGCCAGTCCCACTGCACCAACTCGGCCAGCGAGGTGGTGAGCGCCGTGACAGACGAAGTGGCGCGGGTCTTGTCTGGTGCGCTATGGATTTCAATCGCATCCACTACCGACTGTCCGCAGGCGGCATTCAGAGCCGCTACCGCATCTCGCGCCTGCCGCACAAAGGCCAGAGCTTCTTCGCGCCCCGACGCGTCGTCAGACGCCAGGCCCACCAGCGGATTTTTGGCCATTGCCGCCATCACGCCTGGGATGCAGGTGAACACGAAGCGCCACTTCGGGTCGATATGGCTGATGAACCAGGCGTCGTCGTGCGGGTGCAGGCTGCCCAGAAAGGGGTGTTCCAGCCCCTTGACATTCGGCAGCGCGCGAAGCTGTGCGTAGTAGCGGGCCTCTAGCTCAGGGTCCCAGCTGACGGTATTGGGCGAAGCGGCGTAGGCGCCAACGAAATACGACATGGTTTGTCCTGTGGTGAAGCGCCAGGGCGGCGCAGGCTGATCCCCGCGGTCAATCTTACTGCGACCGTCACGCCTCGCCTCCTGTCATTCCCGGCCACGAGCGGGAATCCAGGATGTCATGGATCCCCAGTCAAGCTGAGGATGACGGATTGAGCTAACGATTAAACTGTGTATAACCACAGTAATCTCACTCTTATGCCCTCCACCCCCGGCTATGCTGAGCTGCATTGCCTGTCCAACTTCAGCTTCCAGCGTGGCGCCTCGCACCCCGAGGAGCTGGTGGCGCGCGCGGCCCAGTTGGGCTACCAGGCACTGGCCATCACCGACGCGTGTTCGGTGGCCGGGTTGGTGCGGGCCCATAGCGAGGCCAAAAAGCTCGGCCTGCAGCTGTTGCCCGGCGCGGAATTTACCCTGCCCGACGGCAGCACCCTGGTGGCCCTGCCGCACAACCTGGACGGCTGGGGCAACCTGTGTGAGGCTATCACCCGGGCCCGCCGCGCCGCACCCAAGGGCCAGTACCAAATCGGCTGGGACGATTTGGCCGCTAGCCCACTGCCGGCCTGCGAACTACTGCTGCTGCCACCCTCTGCTATGCAATTTGAAGCACTCTATGCCCTCTGCACAAGGGCTGGCGCCCTATTTGGCTCAAGACTTTGGTTGGGCCTGACGCTGCGCCAGCGCGCGGCCGATGGCTTGTGGCAACAAGCGCTGCAGCGTGTGGCCGGCCTGTGCCGGCTGCCGCTGGTGGCCGCAGGCGGGGTGCAAATGCATGTGCGTTCGCGCAAGCCGCTGCACGATGTGCTGACTGCCATTGGTCTTGGCCGGCCGGTGGCCAAGTGTGGTCTTGCCCTGCAGCCCAATGCCGAGGCCCATTTGCGCACGCGCCAGCGGCTGGCGCGGCTGTACCCGGCCGAGCTGCTGGCCAACACCCTGCTGGTGGCCGCACGCTGCCGTTTCAGCCTTGACGAGCTGCGCTACCAGTACCCTCAAGAGAGCGTCCTGCCGGGGCTGAGCCCCAGCCAGACCCTGCACCAGTACACCCACGAGGGCGCAGCCCGGCGTTACCCGCAGGGGCTGCCGCTGGGCGTGGCGCAGCAGGTGGCACACGAGCTGGCGCTGATTGCCGAGCTGCGCTACGAGATGTATTTCTTGACGGTGCACGACATCGTGCGTTTTGCCCGTGGCCAGGGCATCCTGTGCCAGGGCCGGGGCTCGGCCGCCAATTCGGCGGTGTGCTACTGCCTTGGCGTGACCGAGGTCGACCCGGCGCACTCCAGCCTGCTGTTTGAGCGCTTCATCAGCCGCGCCCGCAACGAGCCGCCCGACATCGACGTCGACTTTGAGCACGAGCGGCGTGAGGAAGTCATCCAGTACATCTACGCCCGCTACGGCCGGGAGCGCGCCGCCCTCACTGCCACCGTGGTCAGCTACCGGCCGCGCAGCGCCTTGCGTGATGTTGGCCGCGCGCTGGGCGTGGACGAGGCGCTGATCGACCGCCTGGCCAAATCGCACCATTGGTTTGACGGCCGCAGCATCAAGGACGAGGAATTTGCCCAGGCCGGGCTGGATGCGCAGGACCGGCAACTGGCCCTGTGGCGCAGCTTGGTCGCCCAGTTGCTGGGGTTTCCTCGTCACCTGAGCCAGCATGTGGGTGGTTTTGTGCTGACCCAGGGCAAGCTCACCCGGCTGGTGCCGGTGGAAAACGCCGCCATGCCCGAGCGCAGCATCATCCAGTGGGACAAGGACGACCTCGACGCCATGGGCCTGCTCAAGGTTGACGTGCTGGCGCTGGGCATGCTCAGTGCCATCCGCCGCTGCCTGGCGCTGGTCGGCCAGCGGCGCGGCCGGCCCTTGACGCTGCAGGACATCCCGGCCGATGACGCCGCCACCTACGACATGGTTTGCGCTGCCGACACCGTGGGCGTGTTCCAGATCGAGAGCCGGGCCCAGATGAGCATGCTGCCGCGCCTGCGCCCACGCTGTTTTTATGACCTGGTGATCGAGGTTGCCATCGTGCGCCCCGGGCCGATCCAGGGCGGCATGGTCCACCCCTACCTGCGCCGGCGCCAGGGGCTGGAGCCGGTGGACTTTCCCCCTGCCTTGGCGCCGGCGCTGGCGCGCACGCTCGGGGTGCCAATCTTTCAGGAGCAGGTGATGCAGATCGCCATGCTGGCGGCCGATTTCAGCCCGGACGAGGCCGACGCGCTGCGCCGCTCCATGGCCGCCTGGAAGCGCCGCGGCGGCGTGCACAAGTTCCACGACCTGCTGGTGCAGCGCATGCAGGCCAAAGGCTACACGGCCGACTACGCCGAAGGCATCTTCAGCCAGATCGTCGGCTTTGGCGAATACGGCTTCCCCGAGAGCCACGCCGCCAGCTTTGCCCAACTGGTCTACGTCAGCGCCTGGCTCAAGCGCCACGAACCCGCCTGCTTTTTGGCCGCCCTCATCAACTCGCAGCCCATGGGCTTCTACGCCCCCTCGCAGCTGGTGCAAGACGCCCAGCGCCACGGCATCACCGTACTGCCCGCTGATGTGAGCCACAGCGACTGGGACTGCACCATAAAACAATTGGAATCTGACCCCAATTATTTATTGGGGTCAGATTCCAATTGTTCGGTGCGGCTGGGGCTGTGTTTGGTGGCGGGGCTGGCGAGGGCGGTGGGCGAGCGGGTGGTGGCGGCGCGACAGGCAGCGGGGTTTGCCAGTGTGGAGGACCTGGCCCTGCGCGCCGGCTTGGACCGGGGCGACTTGCGGGCGCTGGCGGCGGCTGATGCGCTGGCCAGTCTGGCCGGCCACCGGCGCCAGCAGGTGTGGGACGCCAGCGCCCTGCAGTCGGCGCCGCCCCTGCTGCAGGGCGTGCCGGTGCAGGAGCCCCGGCTGCTGCTGCCAGCGGCTGACGAAGGCCAGGAGGTGCTGCTTGATTACGCCAGCACCGGGCTTACTTTACGCTCGCACCCCTTGTCGCTGCTACGTTCTTCGCTATCAAAAATGAAGTTGATGACGGCCGCCGAGCTGCACGGCCAGCCCGATGGCCGGCTGGTGCGCGCCTGCGGCCTGGTGACCATGCGCCAGCAACCCGGCACCGCCAAAGGCGTGATGTTCGTCACCCTCGAAGACGAAACCGGATGCGTCAATGTGATCGTCTGGAAAAGCCTGCGTGAACGCCAACGCACAGCCGCCGTGCAGTCGCGCCTGCTGGCGGTGCACGGCGTCTGGCAGCGCGATGTGGAAAGCGGTGGCGAGGTCCGCCACCTGATCGCCGGCCACCTGCGCGACCTCACGCCACTCTTGGGTGGGCTGGCCGCGCCGAGCCGCGAGTTTCATTGATCGCGGGCGGCCTTCCGTTCCAGCGCGTCATTCCCGTGAAAACGGGAATCCAGGCAGTCATGGATTCCTGTTCGTGGCCGGGGATGACGACTCCCTGTCATTCCCGCGAAGGCGGGAATCCAGGGCTGCCGTCAGAGACACGCCGCCGGTATAGCCAGGATGCGCTCGTCGAGCCAGCGGGCGCGCTCGTCGTTGTTGATCACCAGGCCGATCGTGCAGTCGTGAGCCTGCACAAATTCTGAGAGCGAACGCAGCGCGCGCTTGTCGCCCTGCTGGTTGAGCTTGATCTCCACCGGCAGGCAAGTGGCCGGGCCAAACTGCCCTTCCAGAATCAGGTCAATCTCGGCGCCGCCCCGGGTGCGGTAGTGAAAGGGCTTGACCTCGATGCCAGCATTTCCGAAGCCCCTGAGCAGGGTCTCGACGACCATGCCCTCCCAGGATTTGCCGACCACCGGGTGGGTCGCCAACAACTGGGTGTCTGCAATGCGCAGCAGCCGGTGCAGCAAGCCGCTGTCGCGCAAGTAGCCTTTGGGGTGTTTGACCAGCTGTTTGGAGGCTGAGCGGTCCCAGGCCGGAATGTGTCGCCACACACAGGTCTCGTGCGCAATGCCCAGCCAGTCCCGCACCGTCGGCTCGCTCACGCCCAGAGTGCGGGCGATGTCCGCGTTGTTTAGAATGTTTCCCGAGTGTTGGCTCAGCAGTTCGACAAACTGCCTGAAGAGATCGCGATTGAGTGAGGGGAACAGTGCGCCGATGTCGCGCATCAGGTAGCTGTCGATGTAGTTGCGCTGCCACAGCTGGCGAAACACCTCACTGCTGTTGAGCCACGGCTCCGGGTAGCCACCGGCAAACCAGTATTGGCGCACCTGTTGCGCGCTCAGGGTTGGCGTGGCCGCCGCTTGCAGTTCTGCCACCGACGCGCCCTGGCTCAGCAAGGCGTAGAGCGCTGACGGGGGCTGCTCCCAGGCTTCAGACAAGCTCAGTGGGGCCATTTCCACCCGCGCCACCCGACCCGCCAGGCTTTCCTAGATGTGCCGAACCAGGTCGGGCGAGCTCGAGCCAGTCAGTAAAAACCGACCTTTTTTGGCCCGGTCCCGGTCAATCGCGACCCGCAGGGCAGGAAACAGCGCGGGAGCGAGTTGCGCCTCGTCGACCACCACCTTATCGTCATGCAGCCGAAAAAACAGGTCTGGGTCGGCCAACACCTGCTGCCGGTCGGCGGAGTCCTCCATGTCAAACCGCTGCCACCCGTTGCCCAGCCGGCTCAGCAAGGTGGTTTTGCCACACTGGCGCACGCCAGTCAGCACCACGCAGGGAAAGTGCGACAGCAACGTCTGCACCTGGACTTCAATATGGCGGTTCAACATACCTGTAATTAATAAGTTTTGACTTTACTATTTACAGTATTCTAGACGGACGACGCCAATTCTTCGTCATTCCCACCGAGTGCCTGCGTCATTCCCGTGAAAACGGGAATCCAGGGGTGCATGGATCCCCGTTCGTAGCCGGGGATGACGGGCTTGGTTACTCCCCAGCGTGAAATTGTGCGGCGTTGCGGCCTTTGAAGGGGGCGTAAAAGGCCTTGATGGTGGCCATGTCGGCGTCCACGTCGCCGGTGGGCACAAACACCGGCCCCAGACCGCTGCGCTTGCGCTCGTAGTCCATGTAGGCCATCACGATAGGCACTTGGGCGCCCAGAGCGATGTAATAAAAGCCGGTTTTCCAATAGCGTGTCTTGCTGCGCGTGCCCTCGGGTGGCACGATAAGTTGCACGGGTCCGGCCGCCTGCTGCAGCGCCGTCACCGAGGCCGCCACCAGGTTACCGGCCTGCGCCCGGTTGACCGGGATGCCGCCCAGCCAGCGCATCACGCCGCGAAAAGGTGGTCTAAACAGCTGCTCTTTGCCCATCCAGTACACGTTCAGGCGCAGCGCAAATGCCACCATCAGGGTGTAGGGCAGGTCCCAGTTGCTGGTGTGCGGGGCGGCAATTAGCACGCTTTTTCCAGCGCCGGCTGGCAGTTCGCCCTCGACAGTCCATCCGGTCAGACGTAAAAATCCGATCGATACGCCACGCAACAAAGTGTTGATGACGGGGGTGTCAAAAATAGTACGGTGCATGGTGCGTTGCGTTGACGTGAGGCTGACCTAAGCAAAGGCAGCCCACTGAACAGATTGGGTGGTGCATTATCTGGCAGCCGCCAAGGCCTTTGAGCACGACCGTTTCAACATAAGATTGCAGCGTCGTCAATTTCTTTGCGCTCGCATCACCGGGCGCTGATTCACCCATGGCCTTGTTCAATGCTGACGCTATGCTGGCCATCCTGACGGGCGGTCCGTGGCGACGTTTGCTGACAGGACTGTTGGGTGTTGCGCTTGTGCTGATGTTGGACACAGGTCGGCGCCCAGCCCCGGCCCCGAGGGCAGAGGCGGTGGCAGCGCCGGTCCTGGCCTCGGCAGGGTTGGTGCTGCAGGCCAGCGGCGCCATCCCGATGCCGGTGAACACGCCGGCTGCACACGCCAGTAGCCTTCTGGCCTTACCCAAAGACCATGCCGCTTCCCTGATGGCCTTCTGGTTTGCAGGCGCCCGAGAGAGCGCCCCCGATGTGCAAATTGCCGCGTCGCAATTCGACCGCGCCAGCGGCCGCTGGTCGCCGGCGCGCTTTGTGTTGGATCGTCAGGCCCTTGGCGCTGATCTGGGCTTTGCCGTGCGCAGGCTGGGCAACCCGGTGGCCTGGCTGGACCCGCAAGGGCGCATTCATTTGTTTGTGGTGGCGACCGGTCTGGGTGGTTGGGCTGCAGCACGCATCGTGCACCTGCGCCAACGCACGGGCTCTGACCTGGCCCAACTGTCGTTTGCACCGATGCAGGTGCTGCCTCTGGGCTGGCTCTGGAACACCAGTTTTCTGGTGCGCAACGCCCCACTTCCGCTGGCGGACGGTGGCATGGTGTTGCCGGTGTATTTTGAGCTCGGCATCAAGTACCCGCTGGCCTTGCGCTTTGATGCCGCAGGCCACTATCTGGGCGCCAGCCGTATCTCTGCGCGGCGGCACCTGCTGCAACCGAGCCTGCTGCCCCTGGGCCCGTCGGACTGGCTGGCCCTGATGCGCGACCAGCGCCCAGATGGTCGGGTCGGGGTGGCGCGTACCCAGGACGGCGGTCACAGCTGGCAGGACGCGCCCGATCTAGCCTTGGTGAACCCTGGCTCGGCCGTCGCTTCGCTGGCGCTGGCGCCTGGCCAGCTGCTTCTGGTTCATAACTCCTTGCCGGGCAGCCGCCATCGGCTCGATCTGAGTCAATCGGTCGACGGCGCGCACTGGGCACTGGCGCAGCCGCAAGCCCTCGTTGAGGGCCAGTCGGGGCAAGAGTTCTCGTACCCCGCCTTGACCTGGGCCGACGACAGCCTGTGGGTCAGCTACACCGACCAGCGTCGCCAGATTGCGTGGCAGCGCTTTGCCGCCCCCGCTTTGCGACCCTGAAACTGAAGCAAGCCGCCCGAGCATTAGCGCAAATGGACAGCACCGCCTTACTCACCGCCTGGGAAGCCTGTCAGTTGCCCTTGCTGCCCGACCTGTCTGGCCAGAGTCTGGCTCGGCAAGGCCTGTGGGCAGCGGTGCTAGGCGGTGGTGTTGGCTGGCTGGCGTACGACTGGTCACGCCGCCTCCGCTTGGCCCTGCTGGTGACCGTGTTGGTGTGGGTGGCGCTGCCCGGTACGGCTTCGGTTTCATACTGGCTTGGTTTGGCCTTCAAGGCGCCCAGCCTGAGCAGCGGCTTGCTGGGGCTGTTCTGGCTGGTCAAGGCCTTGAGACCTAGCCCTCCAGATGCAACAGAACTGGCTGGCCCGGCGCCCTGGGCCACTGCCTTGGGCTGGCTGGCGGTGCTGCTGGGTTGGCTGCTGCTGCTGGACCTGTTGGCACTGTTGCCAGTGGCCCTTTATGGCTGGGGTTTTGGTACTCCTGCACTGGGGGCGGTCTGCCTGCTCTTGCTGGCCGGGTGGATGCGCTGGGGCGCAGAGCCAGCAGCCTGGTCCTGGCTGGCCTTGCCGGCAGTGGTCCTGCTGCTGTTTGTGCTCACCCGCTGGCCCAGCGGCAACCTGTGGGATGCCCTGCTGGACCCACTGCTGTGGCTCGGCCTGCAACTGCGCTGGCTTTGGGCACGGCGGGGACGGCGTGCCTGATCCCGCTTCGGTACGCTGTTGCTCTTCATTCCCGGCGGGTTTCCCGTCATTCCCGGCGAGTTTCCTGTCATTCCCGGCTCGACCGGGAATCCAGGACGTCATGGATCCCCGTTCGTAGCCGGGGATGACGGATTTGACCGGTTCGCTCGCCAGGGTCGTCAAGGTGGTGCCGGGCTGAGCGGCGGAGCGAGGTCAAGGGGGAAAGACGCAGGGGCCCGCAGGGCACGTGCGTCTGGAGGACACGAGCGCAGTTGCTCAGCCTGGCACCGCCTTGACCGGCAAGCCAACAATCGACCCCCAAAAACCAGCAATCAAGAAGCAGGGCCTATCAGCCACTCGCGCCGGAACAGCCATTGCTGCGGGTACCACAGGTTGGCCAACGTGATCTCGCCTGAGCGGTGCCGGCCCTTGAGTTCCCAGCGGGTGCCCAGCAGGCGACAGCCCGGTGCGCAGGGTGGGGCGGATTCGGTGGGTGTGCCCTGCAGCCAGACCACCGCGTCATGGTGCGCCAGCAGATCGGCCAGCGTGGCGCCGTCCGGGGTAGAACTGGCCCGAGCCAGGCTGTCGTAGGGCACAAAGCGGTGACCTGGCAGCAGGAACTCAAAGCGCTCGAACTGGCCGTTGAAGTTGTTGGGTACGGCCACGCGGGCGCCCGGTTTGGCCACCGCCGTCAGGGCATCTGCCGGGTAGCGTCCTGCAGGGCCATTGAGTGGCGCGGTACTAAGCCCCAGGCAGGCGTATACCGCCAGGCAGGCGGCCAAGGTGCAGCCGCGGCTCCAACGCGCGCGCCACAGGCCGGCCAGCACCAGCAACAGGCCGGTCAGCCCCGCTGCCATGGCGGCCAGCCACTCGCCAGAGCTGGCAATGCCCAAATCGTGTGCCACCCAGGCGATGCGGCCCAGCACCAGCAGCATCAGGGCGCACAGCGGCAGACACAGCACAAACCAGATGCGCCCGATCTGCTGCCAGCCCAGCGCAATGACACAGGCCAGCGCCGGCATGGCCGGGATCAGGTAGCGCGCCGAGCGTTGGCTGGGCAGCATGAACACCAGCAGCCAGACCGCCAGCCAGACCAGCAGGATGCGGGTATGCGGCGGCAGCGATAGCGCCAGCGCTTGTCCGCCGAGATTGGCGCGCCAGCGCCTCAGCGCCACGGGCAACAGGCCCAGCACCACAAAGGCCAGCAGCCCGGCGTTTTGCACATAGGCCAGCAACTGCGCCAGCATGCTGCCATCGCCACCGCGCAGCGCCACCTGCCAGTAGCCCTCGGTACTGGCCATTTTGCCGGCGTTCTCGGCCATCACAAACTCTTGCCAGACCGCCGCCGGGTCGGGGTCCAGTACAAACCACAAGCCGAAAATCGCCAAGGCCAGGCTGGCGCTCAAGGCCACTTGCAGCGTGGCGCGCCAAAGTACACGGGCATTCAGCTGAGGCTCGGTAGCCAGCCGGGCGCACCACAACGCGGCGGCGGCCGGCGCCACCAAGGCAAACGATTTGTAGGCCAGGCCCAGGCCAATCGCCAGGCCAAAGGCCGCATGAGCCCACCAGCCTAGGCTGACATCAGGTTTGTCTGGGGGAGGCGACGTAGGCGGCTTCAGCCCTTGCCACAGCAGCCAGAACATCGGCAAGCTGAGCCAGAAGGTCTCGGGGGCGCTGGTCAGGAACGGCCGGCCGTAGCGAAAGGTTGAAAAAAAAGCCAGGTAAACGCAGGCCGCCAGCGCCGCTCGTGCCACCGAGCGGGTGATGCCGTACACCGTGGCCGCCACCATGGCCGCCAGCAGCCCGGTGTAGACCAGGCTGGGCGTGCGCAGGGCTGCCAGGCTCCAATGGCGGCCCCAGTCGCCGGCCAGCAGGGCCTGCCAGAACAACAGTGGCGGCTTGGTGTTGCGCATGTTGTCCAGCTCTGACACCAACGGCAGCCAGTGGCCCGAGGCGGCGGTTAGGCGGGCAATATGGGCATACACCATCTCGTCGCCATTGGTGGGGATATAGGGGTTGCCCAAGCCCAGGCTGTAGATGGCCATGGCGAGGGCCAGCAGCAGGACCCAGCCCCAGGTCGAGCCGCCTGCTGCTTCCGATGTCGGGACCAAGCGTTTCACCTGTCAGCGCCTGTGCTTGCGGCGGAAGGTCCAGCGGTCATTGGCCAGAAAATTGCTCACACTGGCTGCCAGAATAGCGACGATATTGGCCAAGCGGTAGTCCATGCTGCCAGACAGCAGCAGCGTGAGCACATACTGCAGCCCGCTGCCAAAAGCCGAGGCGGTGACGTACTGGCTGAATTCCATGCCCAGGGTGCGAAGGCTCACACGGGGCATTTCATCGGCCTCAAGCTGCTGAACACGGTCTGACCAGGTCCACAGCCGGTTCCATGTGAAGTTGTTCACCGTGGCTACGGCAATGGCGAGCACCAGCGAAAAATAGGGTTTGTTGTAATCGGCTTCAAGCTGTGCAAACAAGACCTCGTGCCCAAAGTGGAGCACGGCCAAATTCACCACCGTGCCACTGGCCCCCACCACGCCAAACTTGAGGTAACGCACGCTGTCCATCCACATCAGCAGCGCCAGCAGCCGCTGCTTCAGGGTCACGGAGTCGTTCATACCAGGGCCCGGTCGCCCTGCGCCAGAGACGCCAGGGCGTTGGCCAGCACCGGGTCGGGCGGGATGCGCTTGAGGCACTGGTTATCACCGTCGCAAAAGGTCTGGCGGTGGTTGTAGGCGCTCAGGCAGGGTGAGCAGGCAATGCCCGATTCAAGCACCGTGGCCCGTGGCCCCAGGGGGCCGTAGAGACGGGCCGTCTCGGGGCCAAAGAAGATCATGGTCCGAATGGGCGTGAGGCTGGCAAAGTGGCCCGGCCCACCGTCGTTGGTGATGAGCAGGTCAGCGTGGTGAAACAGCATCAGCAGCTCTCGGATGCTGCGGGTGTAGCCGGTCAGGTCCAGACACAGCGGGCTGCCGGCCTGGGCCTGCAGCTCACGCGCCAACGCCGCGTCGTCGCGCAGGCCGATCAGGCCCACCGCATGGCCTGCCCGGCACAGGCCGCTGGCAACCCGTGCATAGTGGGCTGCCGGCCAGGCGCGCTCGGGCAGCAGGCCGCCGCCGGCATACAGCAGCACCAGCCGGTGTGTGCTCAAGGCGGCAAAGTCAGTCTGCAACTGGCGCCCATACCCGACCAATTCAGCCGCGCTGAAGGTCACGCTCAGGGCGGTGTCGGCCGGCATGTCGCGCAGCGCTGCTGCCTTGTGGCGCGGTGCACTGTTTGCCTGCAGTGCATCAGCCAGCGACAAAAATTGCTTGCTGATGTGCTGGTACGGGTTGTAGGGAATGGCGCGGTTGATGAAGCTGCCGCGGTACAGACCCTCTTGGGTGTGCGGTGTGAAGCCAGCGCGCACCGGCGCGCCGCTCAGGTAAGACAGCAGGCTGCTGATGCGCGAGAACAGCTCACAGTCAATCACGGCATCCAGCGGCAGGGCACGCAGGGTGCGGCAGACGCGCCAGATGTCTCCCATCAGGGTGAGGGCCGAACTGTCGTCCAGTGCGTGCAGGTGCTTGGGCTGCGCCAGCCCCAGCAGGGCGGCGACCTCCTGGTTTTTTTTGAGCTGCAGCACATGAAGGGTCACGCCGGGGTAGCGTTTGCGCAGCGTCGCAAAAAGCGGCCCAGCCAGCACCACGCTGCCCATTTCGGACAGCAGGATCACCAGCATGTGGCGAGGTGCTGCTGCCAGCACCGCGGCAGGGCGGCCCCGTCCGCTAAGCCTGGCCCAAGCCGACACAGCCGCGCACAGCAGCTGCCCCACCCAACGGTCTATCCAGCGCTGGGTTTGAAGCTTCATGCGGGGTGCGCGACCAAGGCGGTGCGCTTAGAGGCCAGCCGCCGCACGCAGAGCCTGGACGCGGTCGGTCCGCTCCCAGGTGAACTCGGGTTCTTCACGGCCAAAGTGGCCGTAAGCCGCGGTTTTTTCGTAGATCGGGCGCAGCAGGTCCAGCATCTGGATGATGCCTTTGGGCCGCAGGTCAAAGTGCGCAGCCACCAGCGCCGACAGCTTGTCGTCGGGCATGACGCCAGTGCCTTCGGTGTAGACCGTGATGTTCATCGGCTGGGCCACGCCGATGGCGTAGGCCACTTGCACCTGGCATTGCTTGGCCAGGCCAGCAGCCACCACATTTTTGGCCACATAACGGGCCGCGTAAGCCGCAGAGCGGTCAACCTTGGACGGGTCCTTGCCGGAGAACGCACCGCCGCCGTGCGGGCAGGCACCGCCATAGGTGTCCACAATGATCTTGCGACCGGTCAAGCCGCAGTCGCCCTGGGGCCCGCCCACCACGAAACGGCCGGTGGGGTTGACCAGGTAACGGGTGTTTTGAAGCCATTCCTTGGGCAGCACGGGCTTGATCAGCTCCTCAATGATGGCTTCGGTGAAACTGGCCTTCATGTGGTGCTGGTCTTGGGACTGGTCAGGGCTGTGCTGGGTGGACAGCACCACGGTGTCGATGCTGTGGGGCTTGCCATCCACATAGCGCATGGTGACCTGGCTCTTGGCATCCGGGCGAAGAAAAGGCATGCGGCCGTCTTTACGCAACTGGGCCTGGCGTTCCATCAGGCGGTGGGCGTAGTAGATGGGCGCGGGCATCAGCTCGGGCGTCTCATTGCAAGCGTAGCCGAACATCAGCCCCTGGTCGCCGGCGCCGGTATTGAGGTGGTCGTCAGACGCGTGATCCACGCCCTGGGCGATGTCGTTGCTTTGCTTGTCGTAGGCCACCAGCACGGCGCAGCCTTTGTAGTCAATGCCGTATTCGGTGTTGTCGTAGCCGATGCGCTTGATGGTGTCGCGTGCCACCTGGATGTAATCCACATGCGCGTTGGTGGTGATCTCGCCGGCCAGCACCACCAGACCGGTGTTGCACAGGGTTTCAGCGGCGACCCGAGATTTAGGGTCTTGCTTGAAGATCGCGTCCAGGATAGCGTCCGACACCTGGTCGGCTACCTTGTCGGGGTGGCCTTCAGAGACGGATTCGGAGGTGAAGAGAAAATCATTAGCCATGGTTAAAAGCTCCAGGTTCAAGGTTGCAACAAATCAATAGTCCAAGATTCGCGTTGCTTGAGCTGGGGAGGCTTTCCGCGAACGCTTTAGCAGATTTGCCAACAAATTGACAAGGCACAATGGCGGCTCGTGGGAGCCAAGCCAATGTGGGTGTCGCCCTGCAAGTAGTTCCATAACTCAGCGACGCTCTTAGTTTATCCGACGGATGCAGCGATTTTTCAAAATTTTCTCCCGTCTGCCTTTAGGTCTTGTGCAGGCCTTGGGCGGCCTGTTGGGCTGGTGCGTGTTTGTGGCGTCTGCAACGTACCGGCGTCGGTTTTTGGCCCAGGTGCGCCAAGCCGGGCTGAGCGCCGCACAGTGGCGCCCGGCCGTGGCCGCAGCCGGGCAGCTGGTGGCCGAGCTGCCGCGCCTGTGGCTGGGCGCGCCGGTGCCGGTGCAGTGGGTTGGCCAGGACCATGTCGAGGCGGCCCTGGCGCTGGGGCGCGGTGTGGTGTTTTTAACCCCGCATCTGGGCTGTTTTGAGGTTGCCGCCCAGGCCTATGCGGCCCGCTTTGGTGAGGTGTGGCCGATCACGGTGCTGTTTCGCCCGCCCCGCCAGCCCTGGCTGCGCGACTGGGTCACCCGCGCGCGGTCACGGCCCGGTCTGCAGACCGCCGCCACCACGCAGGCTGGCGTGCGCCAATTGTTGCGGGCGCTGAAACGGGGTCAGTGCGTGGGCCTGCTGCCTGACCAGGTGCCACCCGAGGGGCAAGGCCAATGGCTGCCGTTTTTGGGCCGCCCGGCCTACACCATGACGCTGGCGGCGCGGCTGGCCCAGCAGACCGGCGCCTGTGTGCTGATGGTCTGGGGCGAACGACTGGCTGGCGGATGCGGGTTTCGGGTGCATGTTCAGCCCCTGCCGGGGCCCTTGGCGGCCGACACGGTACAGGCAGCAATACAAATTAATCAGGCGCTTGAAGGCTTGATCTTGAGCTGTCCGGGCCAGTACCTGTGGGGCTACGCGCGTTATAAACAGCCGCGTCAGGCGACCTGAACGTGGGGCGCACCGTATGCTAAACCTGCTGGGCGTCGCCATGATGCAGGGCTTGGCCTGGCTGCCGCTGACCTGGTTGCGCTGGCTGGGTTGGCTTCTAGGCCTGTTTTTGTACGCTGTAGCGGCGCCGCGTCGCCGAGTCGCTCGCATCAACCTCGGTTTGTGCTTCCCAGGCCTGACGCCAGCCGAACTTCAGGCCTTGACGCGCCGCAGCTTTGTGCGGTTTGCCCAGTCCTGGCTGGACCGGGCCTGGCTTTGGCATGGTGCGCCCGCCGTAGTTCGCCAGCGCCTGGCGTTAATGGGCGATCTTGAGCAGTTCGCTGGCATGGCGCCGCTGGTGATTTTTGCCCCGCATTTTGTGGGACTGGACGCCGGCTGGACAGCGCTCACCCAGCAACTGCCTAGACGTTTCACCACCATTTACACCCGTGCAGCCCAGCCCGGGCTGGACGCCTGGATACAGGCTGGCCGGCGGCGTTTTGGCGACCCCCGGCTGTTCGCGCGGATCGACGCCGCCAAGCCGGTGCTGGCGGCGCTGCGTGCGGGCGAGCCTTTGTATTTGCTGCCGGACATGAATTTCGATGTCATTGACTCGGTGTTTGTGCCGTTTTTCGGCGTGCCGGCCGCGACTCTACCCTCGCTGTCGCGCTTTGCCCGGCTGGGCCGCGCCCGTGTGGTGCCGGTGCTGAGCCGCATGACGCCCTGTGGCTATGAGGTGCAAGTACTACCGGCCTGGACGGATTTTCCGACTGGCGACCTGGTGGCCGACACCGCATTGATGAATGAGCGCCTGGCCGGCTACATCACCGCCATGCCCGACCAGTACTACTGGGTCCATAAACGCTTCAAAGACCGCCCGCCGGGTGTGCCGCCGGTCTATTGACCTGTTAAGCCCGAATCAACTGCTAAGGCGGGGTCGAGCTGCCGCCCAGCGCCCCAGCAGTAACATGGCCAGGGCCAGCCCGATGTGCAGGAATTCACCTGGCCGCAGCGGGCCGGCACTGAGTTGTGCCGCAAATGTGGCAAAGGCCAGCACCATGCAGATGCCAGCGCCCAAAGCCAGCAAATCACGGCGACGCGCTGCCACGGCCGCGATGGTGAGTGCCGAGGCAAATGCGCAGACCGAGCCCCATAGCTTGATGTCCGCCACCACCCCGATCAGCACGCAGAGCACTGCCGCGACTACGGCAAAAATCCAGGTGTAACGACGCTGGGACGCCACGGCGCCAGCTGGCGCCACCAAGGTCAGCGCGAGCAAGGGCAAACCCACGCCCGCGCCCAGCAGTGACACAAACTGGTGCAATTGCGGCAAGGGCAACACCCCGGAAAAGCGAAGGGTGCCCAACACCGCAGCACTGCCCAACAGCACACACCCGAGCCGCAACGCGGGCAGGTGCCTGGCAGGGCCCAGCACCACCCAAAAAGCAGCCAGAGCCAGCAGCCCGTCAAAGCCGGCCTGCCAGTTCATGCGGCCATCCCTGTCACACCGGTCATCGGCATACCCAGACGAGCGCGTTCAGCGCGGGCCTGCCCCAGCACCGCCAGTGACAGCGCCAGGACGGCAATCGCCGCCACTTGAGCCAGCAGCGCCACAGGCCCGAACCACAGCCCTGCCGCCAGTGCACCAAACACCAGCGTGGCGCGTGCGGCCTCAAAGTGCAGGGCCCAAGGTTTACCCTCAAACACCCAGGCCATGCCCACCGCGTGCGTGATCAACAAAGCCGCATAGGCTGCCCGCTGCGGCACGCTCAGGCTGGGCGCCGCGATCAGCAGATGGATCAGCAGGCCAAAGACAAGCGCTGAGGCCAGCAGACCGTAGACCTGCTGCCATTTCAGCGCCGGCGTGTCAAAGCGACTGAAGGAAGCCGCAGGCGGCATTGACGGGGCTGGCGCGTCGGCACTGCCCCAACCGGGCGGCGCAAACAAGCGCATCAGCTTGTTGGACCAACCCCTAGTGCTGCGCACCTGGCGCCAGATGCCCACATAGTTCTTGAGGTTGCCCCAAAGCGGGTTCCAGCTTTGCAGCGGCACCAAAGTCCCATAAACGACGGGTTCGGCATCACGCTCGACCACATAGGTGCCAAACAGCCGGTCCCAAATGATCAGGGTGCCACCGTAGTTTTTGTCGAGGCAATAGTCATTGCGGCCATGGTGGACACGATGGTTAGACGGCGTCACAAACACCCGGTCGGCCCAGCCCAACTTGCCCACCAGTTGGGTGTGGCTCCAAAACTGGTACACCACGCTGATCAATGCGATGATCACGAACACAGTGGCCGGTATGCCGACAATGGCCATCGGCAGGTAAAACAACCAGTAGAACACCTGGTTGGTGGAAGACTGGCGGAGGGCCGTCGACAGATTGAAGTCTTCACTGCTGTGGTGCACCACGTGGGCGGCCCACAACAGGTTGACCTCATGGCCGCTGCGGTGCGCCCAGTAGTAAAAAAAGTCATACATGAAAAACGCCAAAATCCAGACCCAGGGGCTCTTGAGGTCCCAGCTGAAGGCGCCCACCCGCTCTACCACCATGGCATAGACGGCCACGCTCAACAGCTTGAGCAGCGCACGAATGGTCTCGCTCATGGCGCCGATGTTGATGCTGGTGAGCGCATCGTGAAGGCGGTAGACCTTGAGCCCACGGCGCCAGGCCAGCCAGGCCTCCAGACCGACAAAGGCCATAAAAACTGGTATGGCGAACAAAATAGGACTCATGGTCATTGCACTTTCAAAAACTTTGACACTGTGTAGCGTTGATGCAGATCGATTCTGAGGGGCTGAACGGCAGGATGCAATACTTAAAATGCATGCTGCAATAACTTTTCTGCATCGTTATGCTTGATAGACCTTCCATCCACTTTCTGGGTATTGCCGAGCATGGCAACTTGGCGCGGGCGGCCCAGGCCCTGGACATTAGCCAGCCCGCCCTGACCCGTAGCCTGCAAGGGCTGGAGCGACGCCTGGGCGCCAGACTGTTCGAGCGCAGCGCACGGGGCATGACGCTCACACCGATCGGCGACGCATTGAACACGCGCTTGCTTGGGGTGGCAACGTTGCTGGCTGACACGGCTGCAGAGATGAGTCAACTCGCCTCCGGGGCGATTGGCCGCGTGCGTATTGGGGTCGGCCACATGGTGGCAGACCTGGTGCGCGACGCCTTGTTCCCGCGCCTGCTGGTAGACCGACCTGCTGCCAAGATCGAGTTTTACACCGCCATCAACGTGGACTTGTACGAGCGCTTGGCCCAGGGTCAGCTGGATTTTGTGGTCGCCGGTGTGGCCAACGGCGTTCCATCGCCCTTGCAAAGCAAGGTCTTGTTGGAAGAGACCCTGGTCGCACTGGTGCGTCAGGGTCACCCTTTGACCACCCTGGCGCAGCCAAAGCTGGCAGATTTTCAGCGCTATGGTTATGCGTCAGCTTCGGGCATTCTGCCAAGCCACCCGCTGGCAGACCGGCGTCTGGGGGAGTTCGGCGGCAAACACCTCACGCAAACACTGACCACCAACTCGATGACCACACTGATGGAAGTGGTGGCCAAAACCGATCTACTCACCATCACAGCTTGGAATGAGAGTCTGCGCAGCCGCTGGGCTGACAAGTTAGTTGCAGTGCCGCTGCCCGAACACACGGTGAGCGGTTTTGTCGGCACCGTGCGGCGACCTGGCAGCGGCCTGTCGCCGCTAGCCCAGTATGCGCTGGAGATCATCGAGGCTGCGTTAGCCAGCCAGCCCCGGCTGCAGCAATAGACGGTGGACCCCGCTGTAGCACAAGAAACGCCGGTTCATGGCGCGGCCAATGGTGCACAGGCCCAGCCGCTGTGCCAACTGGTGGCCCATCTGGGTGATGCCGCTGCGCGAGACCACAATCGGCACGCCCATCTGGGCGCTCTTGATCACCATCTCGCTCGTCAGCCGCCCGGTGGTGTAGAACACCTTGTCATCGCTGCGCATCCCGTCGCCCTGCAGCCACATCCAGCCGGCGATGGTGTCAATCGCGTTGTGGCGGCCCACGTCTTCAACAAAGATCAGCATCTGCTCACCCTGGAACAGGGCGCAGCCATGGACCGAGCCGGCCGACTTGTAGGTACTCTCCTGCAGCCGAATGGCGTTCACAATGCCGTACAGCGTGGCCTGTGACAAGGTGGCCGGCGGCAGCTGCAGTTGGTCGACCTCGGCCATCAGGTCACCAAAGACGCTGCCCTGGCCACAGCCGGTGGTGACTACTTTTTTGGCGGTTCGGGCTTCAATGTCTGAGATACCCTGACGGGTCTTGACGGCTGCGGCCCCAACGTCCCAATCCACCGTGATCGACTCGATCTCTTGCGCCGACTGAACCAGACGCTGGTTGCGTAAAAAGCCAAGCACCAGCAGCTCTGGGTGGGCACCCAGCGTCATCAGCGTGACCAATTCGCGCTTGTCAACATACACGGTCAATGCCCGCTCTGCGGGGATGGAGACCAGGCAAGCCTCGCCAAATTCATTGACGGCGCTCACCTCTTGCACCAGCGGGGCGCTGGCGCGGGTGAGAAGGGGCAGCGGGCTCAGGATTTCTTGGCCGGCGCGGCAGCAACCGGTGCAGCCGCGGGCGCAGATGCCGCTGGGGCAGCCGCAGCCGCCGCGCTGACATAAGGACCGGGGTCGGCACAGGCGGGTAAGGCCGGCGCCGGCTTGACCTCTTTGCCAGCCGCCTTGGCGGTCTTGGCGGCGTGGGCGACCACACGATCCTGCGACTTGCACAGCAGGTAGCCGTCAACCTTGCCCGCCCAGGCGGTCTTGGCGGACGCCTCTGCGGCCTTGGCCTTGGCCTCGTCAGACGGGGCCGGCAATTTGGCCAGCGCAGCTGCGCTCCAGAGCCCGAACGTACCGGCCAGCAAAAGGAGTTTTAAGGAATTTTTCATATGGCTTGCCTCACGGGAAGGGGTTGTGCAGCGCCGGGCGGTGTAGAGCGCTGAGTCGGAATCTTGCCGCTTTGAATGTCATCAAGCCACAGTTCATGGTGCTCTTTGGCCCAGGTTTCGTCCACGTAGCCGGTGCGCATGGCCTTGTAGGCGCCCTGCATGCCGATGGTGCCCATGTAGATGTGACCGAGGAACATGGCCATCATGAGCACAGCGGCGACCGCATGAACCATGTGCGCAATCTGCATGGTGCCACGCTCGTACACCAGGGAGGGCAGCAGCTTGTCCAGCACCAGGCCCGATCCCATCACTACCAGGCCCAGCAGGAACACGCCAGCCCAGAACAGGACCTTTTCACCGGCATTGAAACGGTGTGAGGCAACTTCTTTGCCGCCGAACATGCCGCCGGCTGTCATCAACCAGCGCATGTCTTCAGCGCGCGGCAGGTTGTCCCGCACAAAGGTGATGATCACCACCACCAAAGACACAGCAAACACTGGCCCGGCAAAATTGTGCGCATTCTTCAGGGCAAAGCTGAGCCAGCCGAACAGGGTGGCGCCAATCACTGGCAAGATGACAAACTTGCCAAAGGCCATCACCAAACCCGATACCGCGAGGATGCAGAAGGCTATGGCATTGGCCCAGTGGGCGGAGCGCTCAAGCGGTGTGAAACGCTCGATCTTGCGGCCGGTCTCGGCCCCGTGAAGCGCCATGCTGCCCCTGCGCCAGTAAAAGACGGCAATTGCCCCCAGTACGATCAACAGCACTGCACCACCGTAGGGAATGATCCAGTTGTTGCGCACCTGGCGCCAGGCATCGCCGGCGTTGGTGAGGCGCGAGCCCGGGTACTGCACAAAGGGCTGAATCAGGTTGCCAGCCTCTGGCGTGGTCAGGCTGCTGTAGCCGGTGGCGCCCGCGCCAACCTGGCGCCACATCGGGGCATTGTTGCCGGGCTGCACCTTCTCGCGCTCGCCATTGGTCTGTTTGGCGTAGCCTGGGTCGTTGCTGGCGTCGGGCTTGACGTCCATGATGTTTTGGCTTTGCACGCCAGCTGCTAATGCCGGGACCGGGGCCGGGGCTGGCGCCACCGCGCCGGCGGCTGCCTGAGTCTGCGCCAGCGCAGTGCCGCCAAACAGGGCCAGCAGCAGCGCAATAGACAACACTTTTTTCATGCGGGTCTCCCCTCAGTTGACGCGGCTGTAGTCGTTTTGGCCGTACTGGGCCCGCGCCTTGAGCTGTGACTCCCAGCTGGCTTTGTCACCGGCTTTCCAGCCGGCCACGGTGTAGGCCTTGCCGGTACCGGCCGAGGGCGCGGTGTCTTGCGCCGGGGTGCCCATCGATTGGGGTTTATCGCTGCAGGCCACCAGGCCAGCAACCGCAATCAGCGTCAAAAGCAGTTTCATGACTTCACTCCCGCAACAGGGGGCTGCCCCGCCTGCTTGGCGCCATAGGCCGTGCCCCAGCCCCAGACCTCAGCCCCTTTGCCGCGCTTGAGCACGCGGTTGCGCAAGATATCGGCGATGACATCGCCATCGCCCGCAATCAGGGCCTTGGTCGAGCACATTTCGGCACAGACCGGCAACTTGCCCTCGGCCAGGCGGTTGCGGCCGTATTTTTCGAACTCGGCCTGGCTGCCGTTGGCTTCGGGGCCACCCGCGCAGAACGTGCACTTGTCCATCTTGCCGCGTACACCAAAGGTGCCTTGCGACGGAAACTGTGGCGCGCCAAACGGGCAGGCGTAAGAGCAGTATCCGCAGCCGATGCAGACGTCTTTGTCATGCAGCACCACGCCTTCGTCGGTGCGATAGAAGCAGTTGACCGGGCAGACGGCCATGCAAGGGGCATCACTGCAGTGCATGCAGGCCACAGAAATTGATTTTTCGCCAGGTACGCCGTCATTCAAGGTGACCACGCGACGCCGGTTCACGCCCCAGGGCACCTCATGCTCGTTTTTGCAAGCCGTGACGCAGCCGTTGCACTCGATGCAACGCTCGGCGTCGCAGATGAATTTCATTCTTGCCATGGTGTTCTCCAGTCAGTTCTGTCGGGCGCGTGCTTCAGGCTTTTTCGACGTTGCAGACCGTGGTCTTGGTTTCCTGCATCATGGTCACGCTGTCATAACCGTAGGTGGTGGCGGTGTTGATCGCCTCGCCGCGCACAATCGGCGCAGCGCCGTTGGGGTAGTAGGCCAGCATGTCGGCACCCTGCCAGCGTCCCGAGAAGTGGAAGGGCATGAAGACCGTGTCGGGACCGACCCGCTCGGTCACCATGGCCTGAACGTTCAAGCGAGCGCCCGTGGGTGTGGAGACCCAGGCCCGCTCGCCATTGCGAATGCCCTTGTCCGCTGCCACCTTGGGGTTGATCTCGATGAACATCTCTTGTTGCAACTCGGCCAACCAGGGGTTGGAGCGAGTCTCTTCGCCGCCGCCCTCGTACTCGACCAGTCGGCCTGATGTCATGACCAGCGGGAACTTTTCGTGCACCTTGTCGGCGATGTTTTTGTCCTGGATGGTCTTGAACAGCGTGGGCAGGCGCCAAAAGGCTTTTTTATCGTCATGCGTCGGGTACTTGATCTGCAGGTCAGCCCGGTTGCCGTACAGCGGCTCACGGTGCTGGGGAATGGCGTCGGGGAAGTTCCAGACCACCGCGCGCGCCTTGGCGTTGCCGAACGGGTGGCAGCCATGGCCCTTCATGAAGACGCGGATCATGCCGCCCGACGCGTCGGTCTTCCAGTTCTTGCCCTCGGCCGCAGCTTTTTCCGGGGCGGTGAGTTCGTCCCACCAGCCCAGTTTCTTGAGCAGCACGTGGTCGAGCTCGGGGTAACCGGTGGTGATGTCGGCGCCTAGCGAATGCGAGCCATCTTCGGCCAGCAGGCTCTTGCCTTCACGCTCCACGCCAAAGTTGGCGCGGAAGTTGCCCCCGCCGTCCATCACGTGCTTGGAGGTGTCGTACAGGTTGGGCGATCCCGGGTGTTTGAGCGCCGGCGTGCCCCAGCAGGGCCAGGGAAGGCCAAAGTAGTCGCCGGTGAAGTCGTAGCCGGTTTCTTTGTCCGTGCCACCCTTGGCCTTGAGCGTCTTGACGTCGAACAGGTGCATGTTGCGCATGTGCGCCTTTAGGCGCTCAGGGCTCTGGCCGGTGTAGCCAATGGTCCAGACGCAGCTGTTGATTTCGCGCAGGATGTCCTCTGGCACGGGCTCGTCCAGGCCCTTGACCTTTTGCATTTTGTAGTTTTTGGACAGTTCCTTGCCAAAGCCCAGGCGGTCTGCAAACTGCTGCATGATCATGTGGTCGCTGCGGCTCTCCCACAGTGGTTCGATCACTTTCTCGCGCCATTGCAAGGAGCGGTTGGACGCGGTGCAGGAGCCACTGGTCTCGAACTGGGTGGCGGCCGGCAGCAAGTAGACCGCGCGGTTGGCGTTTTGGTCTTCCAGTTTGCCCGGCATGGCGGCCATGGCGGCCGTGGCAGAGGGGTAGGGGTCGACCACCACCAGCAGATCGAGCTTGTCCATGGCCCGCTTCATCTCCAGACCTCGGGTTTGCGAGTTGGGCGCATGGCCCCAGAAGAAGACGCCGCGCAGGTTGGAGTCCTGGTCGATCAACTCGTTTTTCTCCAGCACGCCGTCGATCCAACGGGACACGGTCATACCGGGCTTGCTCATCATGGCCGGCGAGGCAAACTGCTTTTTGATCCACTCAAAGTCCACGCCCCAGGCCTTGGCGAAGTGCTTCCATGAGCCCTCCACAATGCCGTAGTACCCGGGCAAGGAGTCTGGATTGGGGCCCACATCGGTAGCGCCCTGCACGTTGTCGTGGCCGCGGAAGATGTTGGTGCCGCCACCCGACTTGCCCACATTGCCCAAGGCCAGTTGCAGGATGCAGGAGGCCCGCACCATGGCGTTACCGGTGGTGTGCTGGGTTTGGCCCATGCACCACACAATGGTGCCAGGCCGGCTCTCGTGCAGCATGGTGGCGACCTTGATCATCTGCGCCTCGGTCACGCCGCAGGCCTCTTCCACCTTATCGGGCGTCCATTTGCTCATGACGTCTTCGCGCACCTTGTCCATGCCGTAGACGCGGTCGTTGATGTACTGCTTGTCTTCCCAGCCGTTCTTAAAAATGTGGTGGAGCAGACCGAACAGGAAGGGGATGTCGGAGCCAGAGCGGATGCGCACGAACTCGTCGGCCCGGGCGGCGGTACGGGTGAAGCGCGGGTCCACCACGATCATCTTGGTGCCGTTTTCCTTGGCGTGCAGCATGTGCAGCAGGCTGACCGGGTGCGCCTCGGCGGCGTTGGAGCCAATGTACAACGCGACCTTGCTGTTCTGCATGTCGTTGTACGAGTTGGTCATGGCGCCATAACCCCAGGTGTTGGCCACACCGGCTACCGTGGTGGAGTGGCAAATGCGAGCCTGGTGGTCGCAGTTGTTGCTGCCCCAGAAGCTGACAAACTTGCGCAGCAGGTAAGCTTGCTCGTTGTTGTGTTTGCTGGAACCCACCCAGTAAATTGAATCTGGCCCGCTGGCCTTGCGCAACTCGAACAGCTTGGCGCTGATCTCAGTCAAAGCGGTGTCCCAGCTGATGCGTTCGTACTTGCCGTTGACCAGCTTCATCGGGTAGCGCAGGCGGAACTCACCGTGACCGTGCTCGCGCAGGGCGGCACCCTTGGCGCAGTGGGCTCCAAGGTTGATGGGGGAATCGAACACCGGCTCTTGGCGGACCCAGACACCGTTTTCAACCACCGCGTCGACCGCGCAACCAACTGAGCAGTGGGTGCAGACCGTGCGTTTGACTTCGATCTTGCCGTCACCGATCGCCACACCAGCGCCGGCGGCATGAGATTTTTTGACCAAGGTCAGGCCAGAGGCAGCAATGCCGACCCCCACGCCCAGACCGGAGCGGCGCAAAAACATACGCCGATCCATGGTGGGCAGCGCCTGCGACAGGCCGCGGCGCAGGCTATGGACAAAAGGTGAACGGGCCGGGCTGTCGGCGGTGGCAATTTTTTTGGTCAGCAACATGGGGTTCTCCAAAAACCGCTCAGACCCGGGTGGTCTGGTAATAACGCTTGACGTGCTCGCTGAGCGAGTAGCCGCCGCCTTTTTCAGGCGCCGGTTTGGGCGCTACAGCCACGGTCGCTGGGGGTGGCGCCTTGATCAGACTGGCCGACGCTGCCACAGCACCGGCTGCAGAGGCTGTCAAAAAGAAGCTGCGGCGGGAAGCTTTGCCTGAACTGTCGGACATATTGATCTCCTGAAGATGCGCGGGGCTATGCAGAGCATTGCATAACGCTGTTTCAATGTAACTGAAAGAAGAGCACCCTGGTTTTGTATTTGGGCTAACCTAGGGTAACTACTAATTGACCATGAATTTCATGCTAAAAAGATGCGCTGAGACTCATCCCAGCATGTCAAAACCCTGCGCTTCCACGTCCATGAAAGCACGGGTCAACCCGGCCAGGGCAGTATAAAAATGGGCCCGGGGGTGCTGTTGGATGTCAGCGCACATGCGGCCCACCCAGGGCTGCAGGTGTTGACTGAAAAATTCACGCTGGCGACTCAGGTTGGCCACCGCCACATCGTCACCGGCGATCAGGTAGCGCATCACCTCGCACAGACAGGCCACATGGTCTTCGGTCTCTGACATGGCGTCATCGCGGGCCAGGCCCAGCGCGGCCAGGTCAGTGCGCAGGCGCGCCAGCGGCTTTTCGTTGAGAAAGCCGCTCAAAAAATGTGATCCGTACAGATACACCTCGGGCTTGCCGATGCCACCAAACAGGGCGTCAAACTCTTGCGCAATGGCGCCATCTGGCAGGCTACGTGCCATGCCGACGAGCACACGCCAGGGTTCTTCCAGCAAAGCCCCCGCCGCGGGGGCCTCGGTGGCAGCGGCGCTCAGCTGGGTAATCAGTTCAGGGCTGGGCGCTGCGTAATACAGCAAGGCCAATACGCCATACAACTCGGCCCGGGCTGTCTCTTCGTCGAGCGCGCTGCTGGTGGGGGGGGCATAGAGCGTCATGGTCAGAGGTCGGTGATGCGGGCTTCGTTGCTGGCAGAGTGCAGGTCAATCACCCTGCAGTCGCCGCACATTTTGAGGCGCTCCAACGCAGCGCCCTGGAACATGCTGTGCCCGGCCAGCTTGCCCAGCATGGCCTCTATGGCCTTGAGGGTGCCAAAGGGTTTGCTGCACCGGATGCAGGCGTAGGGCTTCATCTCATTGAGCAGCACCGGCTCGTTGCGTTGCGGCGCCAGGTTGAGTTGTGGCAGCAGGGCCAGCGACTTCTCCGGGCAGGTGCTGACGCACAAGCCGCACTGCACACAGTTTTTCTCAATAAAGCGCAGCTGCGGGGCCAGCGGGTTGTCTTGCAAGGCGCTGGCCGGGCAGGCGCTGACGCAGCTCAGGCACAGTGTGCAGGTGTCTTTGTTAAGGATGAGCGCACCCAACGGTGAGCCGACTGCGGGCAATGCAATCACCCCCGAGCGGGTTGGGGCCTGCGCCATCAGGTGGTCAAGCGCCAGCGCCAGGGTGGCGCGCTTGTCGGCCTGTATCGCAAAACCGGCGCTGCGCGCCACACCCTGCGCCGATGGCGCCTGCAAGGCGAGGTCCAGCGACGCCAGATCACGCGCGTCACGGGCCTGCAGCAGCCGCACATGCTCGCCGGAAAAACCGAGCCCGGTCAAGATGGCTTGCGCCACGGCGATCTGTTCCTCTAGGGCCTGCCGGTACTGCGGCGCTTCTTCGTCGGTCAACAGAATCCAGACCTGCGAGGCCCCATAGGCGATGGCGGTCAGCCAAAGCTCAAGCCCGGTGGAGGCGGTGTGCCAGAGCGGCAGCGGCAGTACCCGGGCCGGCACGCCGCGTGTGCCATCTCGGCGGCCGCGCTCAAGCTGGGCAGCACGCCCAAGATCACCCAACAGCCGCACGCCACCCTGCTGGCTGTGCAACAGCAGGGCCGCGTTCTTGCCGCCGCTGCGGGCATAGGTGGCCAGCAGGGTTTTGAGCTTGACGCCCTGCTCACTGGCGCGCGGGTAGCCAAAGCTCAGGGCGCCACTGGGGCACACGGTGCTGCAGGCGCCGCAGCCCACACACAGCTGCGGGTTGACCTTGATCTGCTGGCGGCTGCGGTCGCTGCTGATGGCCGAGGCCGAGCAGACGTCGATGCAGGCCTGGCAGCCCACTTTTTCATTGCGGCTGTGGGCACACAACCGTGCCTGGTAGCCAAAAAATTTGGGTTTCTCGAATTCACCCACCAGGCTGCGCAGTTGCAACAGAACGGCCGGGCTGCGGCCGTCCCAACGCAGGTAGCCCTGCGGCAGGGCATGCTGGCTGAAGGCCGGCGTGCTGCGCAGGTCCAGCACCAGGTCAAAGCGTTCGGTCTGCACTTCAGGCGCGCGGGTGAAATCAATGGCGCCGGCCACCTGGCAGACTTTGACACAGGCCCGGTGCGACTGACAGGCCGCCAGGTCAATTTGGTAGTCGAGCCCAATCGCGCCTTCCGGGCAGGCGCTGACACAGGCATTGCATCGGGTGCACAGGTCCAGGTCAATCGGGTTGTTGCGCAGCCAACTCAGCTCAAAGGCGCCAAGCCAACCGGTCAACGTCTGGATTTTCCCGCCCAAAACCGGGTAGCGCCGCTCTTGCTGCGCGCCCGACATGTCCCCGCCCTGGGTGAACAGCGTGATGTCAAGCTCGGGGCCGAGCAGTTCGGCGGCTTGCTCGGCCGCCCCGAGCTCGCCAATGATCAACAGCCGGCCGGCGCTTTGGTAGCTGACAGTAGCCACTGGCTCGGGCTCGCTCAGGTGGGCCACCGCCAGCAGCGCGGCGATCTTGGGGCTGGCGTCTTTGGCGTCGCGGCTCCAGCCGCCGGTTTCTCGGATGTTGACAAAACGGATCGGAGCCTGCGCGCCGGGCGTCTGGCTGGCGAGTTCGCTGAAAAGACGCGACTCCTGAGTGCATGCCACCACCAAGTCCTCGCCCGTACCCAGCGCCTTGACAAAGGCGGCAGCTTCGCGCCGGCACAGGCTGGAATTCAGTGTCAGCGTCTCATTGAGCGCCGCCCCCAGGCTCGACTTGTCGAGCGGCATGGTTTGGTTGCAGTCGCAGATCAGTGTGGTCATGGTCGGGCTCGGGTGGCTGGGGCGGGGCGGCCTCATTGTCGTCTTCAAACAACTTCAGAAACTGGGCGCTGGCCATTTGGCGCAGCATGGAGGCCGGCAGCGGGTCCGGGAGGGAGTAGTCGTCGATGTAGGTGTCGAGCCTGTCCATCACATTGAACTGGGGATCAGCAAACAGCTTTTTCATGGCGGCATTGCGCACCTCCGGCGCCACGTCGCGCGCCATGAAGGGGCGAAAGTCGGACGCCGGGGTGAGTTGGCGGGCGTCTTCCAGGCTGGGCGGCGGCGGGGCTGGCTCTGGCGCTGGCTGGGCAACCGTCTCCACCGCTGAGGGCGCTTCGGCCGCAGGTGCGGCGACCGCCGGGTTGGGGGCAGGGGTCGACGTCGGGGCAAGCGTCGGGGCCGGAGGCTCCTCGAGCGGCACGCCAGCGCGCTGCGCCTGCTTGCGCTGGGACCAGCGGCCCAGAAATCCGTCAACCATGGCCACCGCCACCGCCACCGCGGGCCTTGTCGGTGCTGATCGAGGCGGGGTTGCCAAAGCGGTCCGTCAGGGTGCGAAAGCTCTCAGGCCGCTTGCGCCGCTTGGGCTCGGCCACATGGTGCTCGGCCACAAAGGCGCGCAGCCAATCCACCACGCCTGACGGTGCCGGCACCTGCTCCACGGTTTCCTGCGCATCAAGCCAGCGCCCGGCGTCGTGGTAGCTCAGACTGACTGCCACCGGGCGGGCGGGCGGGCCGCCGTCACCTTCATCGGCCTCATCACCTTCGTACATGCGCCACAGCACAAACCAAGCCGGGTTATCGGTGCTTGTGTTGAGGTAGTAGCCCTCGGCATCATCCTGGAACAATTCGACCGTGAAACCCGGATGCAGCCAGCGTTCTTGATCCTCATTTTGGTAGAGCAACCGTGGCAGCAGGCCAAAGCTGTCTTCCTGGGGTACCACATCGGCCAGTACCCAGCGCCAGGGCTGCCAGCGACTCATCGGGCCATCAATGTGCTCGCGACGCATCACGACTGCGACGGCTATGGCGGGACGGGGGATGGGCATGGCTTGCACTGTAACGGATTGGTAAAGGGCTTCCTTCCGTCAAGTCTGCTGGGTCAGGGGCATTGACTTGGAGGATCAGGGCGGCGGGGCATTCGGCTCCGCGGCTGTCCCCCGCCCTGTGGGCTCCTCCTTGATGCCGCTGCGCCGAACGCCACGCCGCCCTGATCTGGCACGGTAGCTGGTACGCTCCAGTTTGGGCTCCACCCATGCTCGGTGCTCCAACCACGGCCTCCAAACCCCAGTCAAAGCAATAAATTCAAACCGGCCCCGCCAGCGCCATATGCCGCCCGAAATGCTCACGCAGGTAGTCTTCACCATGCTCCAGCACAAAGTAGCGAAAGGCCTCTGCCGCGGGCGACAGCAGCTTGGCCAGGGTGTGCACCACGTTCCAGGCGCGCACCACGGGTGCGCCCTCAATCGGCAACAGCGCAATCAGCCGGTTGTCGAGCTCCAGCCCCAGCGTGTGTAACGACAGAAAGCTCAGGCCCATGCCGGCAATAACCGCTTGTTTGATGGTCTCGTTGCTAGCCATCTCCATCGTCACGCGCGGCTCGACCCGGGCCTGCAGCAAAAACTTCTCCAAGGCGGCGCGGGTGCCCGAGCCTTCTTCGCGCAGAATGAAGCCCTGGCCGCGCAATGCCTCGGGCGTTAGCGGGCCGGCCTGCGTCAGAGGGTGGCCGACAGGCGCCACAAACACATGGGGGTGTGCGGCGAAGGGCTCGGCGCGGGTGGCCAGCTCTTTGGGCGGGCGGCCCATGATGGCAATGTCAACCTCGTTGGCGTGCAACATTCGAACCAGCTGCTCTCGGTTGCCCACCGCCAGCCGGATCTCGATGCCCTCGTGCTCGCGCCGGAACTGCGCCAGCAGGTGCGGTAAAAAATATTTGGCAGTGCTGACCATGCCAATTGTGAGGGTGCCCACCTCGAGCTTGAGCAACCGAGCGGCGGTGTCTTCGGCGTCTTTGAGCGTCGCCAGCATCTTGCGGGTGTAGACCAGCATGTACTCGCCCGCAGTGGTCAGCGTCACGCTGCGGCCGCTGCGGTCAAAAAGCGGCATACCCACATGGCCTTCGAGCTCACGCACCTGCATGGTCACGGCGGGCGGGGTCAGGTGCAGCGCGCGTGCGGCCTTGGCAAAGCTGAGCTGCCGGGCTACTTCGCTGAAGACGCGCAGTTGGCGGAAGGTCGCGTTTTTCATTTTTGGGTGCTTCTCTGATCCAGACTAATTGGCATGGTGTGGAACCTGACTGGCAAGCTCAGTTTGGCTCCTTAGATCGGGTTGCCTGACGCCACGACCAGGAATCCAGGGGTTCGCTATTGACCGCTGCGCCAAACCCCGTGCCCGGCCAATGGGCGCCAGAGTCGAAAAAATAAAATTGATAGCAAACAAACCAACAGCGACAAGGCTTACAGCCATTATTTATCTGTAATTTTTGCCTATCAGCCGCCGACCAGTTGTTCTTGCTGCATCTGCTCGGCGATGGTCTCGCGACGGCGGATCAGGTGGGTTTGGTCGCCGTCTACAAGCACCTCAGGGGCTCTGCCGCGTGAGTTGTAGTTGCTGGCCATGCTCATGCAGTAAGCGCCGGCCGACAGCACCGCCAGCAGGTCACCCTGGCGCGGTGCCAGGGTGCGATCGTGGCCGAGCCAGTCGCCGCTTTCACAAATCGGCCCCACCACCTCCCAGACCTCTGTGGCCTCAGAACGTGGCTGAAGCGGCACGATCTGGTGGTAGGCCTGGTACATGGCCGGGCGCGGCAGGTCGTTCATGGCCGCGTCCACGATGCAGAAATTTTTCTGCTCGCCGGGTTTGAGGTAAAGCACCTCGGTCAGGCAGACGCCGGCGTTGCCTACCAGCGAGCGACCGGGCTCGATCATCAGCTGGCGTTGGCCAAAGCCGCGCGCATCGAGTTTGGCCAGCAGCATGGCCCAGAGTTGGCCCGCGTCGGGCGGGGTATCGCCGTTGTAGTCGATGCCCAGGCCGCCGCCAAAGTCGATGTGGTGGATCGGGATGCCGGCGGCCTCGATCGCCTCGACCAGGTCCAGCATACGGTCCATTGCGTCCAGGTAGGGCTCGGTCTGGGTGATCTGCGAGCCGATGTGGCAGTCAATGCCAACCACCCGGATGCCGCTCAGGCCGGCCGCGTGCTGGTAGGTTGGCAGAACCCGCTCATGCGCGATGCCAAATTTGTTGCCTTTGAGGCCGGTGGAAATATAAGGATGGGTCTTGGGGTCTACATTGGGGTTGACGCGGATACTGACAGGGGCGCGAAGGCCCATGCCCGTGGCGACCTCGCTCAGCACGTCCAGTTCGGCCTCACTCTCGACATTAAAGCAGCCGATGCCAACCTGTAGTGCCCGGCGCATCTCGGCGCGGGTTTTGCCCACACCCGAGAAAATGATCTTTTCCGCAGCGCCGCCCGCTGCCAGCACCCGGTCCATGTCGCCGCCCGAGACGATGTCAAAACCGCAGCCGGCCCGGGCAAACAGCTCAATCACGCCGAGTGCCGGGTTGGCTTTCATAGCGTAACAAATTTGTACCTGGCGGCCGGCAAAGCCGCGCTGGTAGGCCGCCAGGGCCGCCAGCATGGCAGCTTTGGAATAGACAAACAGCGGTGTGCCGTGGGTTTGCGCCAGCGCGCTCAGGCGGGTCGACTCCAGGCAGAGTTCACCATCGCGATAGGCCAGATGCGGTTGGCCGGGCAGGGTATTCAGAGTCATGGTGCGGGGCTGCTGGCGGGGCGGGCCGCCGGTTTGATGAGAGTTTGGGGCAGGGTGGCGCGCTGGGCGGCGGCCGGCTCGGTAGGCAGGTACAGCGAACCGGACTGACCGCAGCCGCCCAGTGTTACCGCACAGAGCGCAAGGACAAGGGGCGTGACTAAAATTCGTGGATAAGTCAACATGACGGAATTGTAAATTTAGTTGAAAGTGTGCATAAATGACCGACCCCGAATTCCTCGACCTGGCTGAAAACCTGCTCAAAGCGGTGGAGGCCAGTTGCGACCGCATCAACGATGACGGCGCCGCCGACATCGACAACCAGCGCGTGGGCGGCATGGTGACGCTGGCGTTTGCCAATCACAGCCAGATCATCATCAACCTGCAAAAACCACTTCACGAGGTCTGGCTGGCGGCCCGATCAGGCGGCTATCACTTTAAATTTGATAGCAAACAATGGTTGGATACCAAGGGCCAGGGCGAGTTTTTTGCCTGCCTCACCCGCTTTGCCAGCCAGCAGGCTGGCAGCCCGCTGGTTTTTGGCGCCTGATCAGTTCCGGAACAGGTCGAGGATTTTTTTCTTCTCGTCGGCCACTGGCAGCGCCTGGGCCGGTGCGGCGTTCTGCGAGCCCTTGTCCTCCAGGCCCAGGCTGCTGATGCCCGCGCCGCGCGCGAACTCGTCGTAGTACCACTCGCCACCTGCAAACACCACGCCTTCGGGCACGCTGGGTTCAGACACGGGCACATTTTTCAAGGCCTGTTCCATGAAACGAATCCAGACCGGCAGGCTCAGGCCGCCGCCGGTCTCCCGGTCGCCCAGCTTGCGGGGCGTGTCATAACCAATCCAGGTGACGGCGGCGAGGGTGGGCTGGTAACCGGCAAACCAGGTGTCCATCGAATCATTGGTGGTACCAGTCTTGCCATACAGGTCGGGCCGTTTGAGCTGGGCCTGGGCCGAGGCGGCGGTGCCGGTGCGCGTCACTTCTTGCAGCAGGCTGCTCATGATGAAGGCGTTGCGCGCATCAATAGCCCGCACCGTGTCGTCCAGCGGCAGCGGTTTGGTCTCGACCAGTACCCGGCCTTTCTGGTCGGTGACCCGGCTGACCAGCCAGGGGTTGACCCGATGGCCGCCATTGGCAAACACTGCGTAGCCGGTGGCCATTTGCATCGGCGTGACCGAACCCGCACCCAGCGCCATGGTCAGGTAGGCCGGGTGCTTGTCTTCCTCAAAGCCAAAGCGGGTGACCCATTGCTGTGCATAACTGGTGCCGACGGCCTGCAGGATGCGGATGGAGATCATGTTTTTTGATTTAGCCAGGCCACGGCGCAGGCTCATCGGGCCTTCAAACTTGCCGTCGTAGTTCTTGGGCTCCCAGGGTTGGCTGCCGGTCACGCCCGAATCAAAAAACAGCGGGGCGTCATTGACCACGGTGGCCGGGGTAAACCCCTTCTCCAATGCGGCCGAGTAAATGAAGGGTTTGAAGCTCGAACCAGGCTGCCGCCAGGCCTGCGTGACGTGGTTGAACTTATTCTTGGCGAAGTCGAAGCCGCCCACCAGCGCCTTGATCGAACCGTCGCGCGGGTCCAGCGCCACAAAGGCGCCCTCAACCTCGGGCAGTTGCGTGATTTCCCAGCTGTCCTTGGGCGTTTTCACGACGCGGATCACGGCGCCTCGCCGGATCTTGATGTTGGGCGCCGCCTTGTCGGAGAGGCCGGACTGTACCGGCTTGAGGCCTTCGCCAGTGACCTCTATGGTTTCGCCGTTCTGCCGCGTGGCCAGCACCCGGCGCGCGTCGGCAACCAGCACCACCGCAGACAGTACATCACCATTGTCAGGGTGGTCTTCTAAAACGTCGTCAATGGCGTCTTCGAGCTCCTGGCCCGAGGCCGGGAGAGTCACAAATTTCTCAGGGCCGCGGTAGACCTGGCGTCGCTCGAAATCCATGATGCCACGACGCAGGGCCTTGTAGGCAGCGTCCTGGTCGCTGGCGCGCAGCGTGGTGTAGACGTTGAGTCCGCGGGTGTAGGTCTCCTCGCCGTACTGCGTGAACATCAGTTGGCGCACCGTCTCGGCCACATATTCAGCGTGCACTCGGCTGTTGTCTGAGTTGGTTTTGACCTTGAGTTCTTCTTTTTTTGCCGTGGCGGCCTGATCGGCGGTGATGAAACCATTCTCCAGCATGCGGTCAATGATGTGCAGTTGCCTGGCCCGTGCCCGCTTGGGGTTGGCGATCGGGTTGTAGGCCGACGGCGCCTTGGGCAGACCGGCCAGCATGGCGGCCTCAGCGATGCTGAGGTTTTTGAGTTCCTTGCCGAAATAGGCCTCTGCCGCCGAGGCAAAGCCGTAGGCCCGGTTGCCGAGAAAAATCTGGTTCATATAGATCTCGAGGATCTTGTCCTTGCTGAGCATGTGCTCGAGCTTGAAAGTCAGCAAAATTTCGTAAATCTTGCGGGTGTAGGTTTTTTCTGACGACAGGTACACATTGCGCGCCACCTGCATGGTGACGGTGGAGGCACCTTGGCTCTTGAGTCGACCCAGGTTGGCCAAAGCCGCTCGCAGCACGCCCTTGTAATCAACACCGCCGTGCTCGTAAAAACGCGCGTCTTCGATCGCCAACACGGCGTCGGTCATGATTTTCGGGATTTGTTTGATCGGGGTTAGCTGCCGTCTCTCCTCGCCAAATTCACCAATCAAGGCGCCTTCGGCAGACAACACCCGCAACGGCAATTTGGGGCGGTAATTCGATAAATCGGAAATATCAGGCAGGTTGGGGTAGGCCACCGAGAGCGCCACCGCCACCAGAATCAGCACCGACAGCGCTCCCGCCAGCGCCAGGCCTGCGCCCCACAGAGCGGCCAAGCCAACCCACTTAAGTGCCTTAGCGCCAGGCGTAGGTTCGGCAGGTGGCGGGCGGGGCGGCATTTTTTGGGGCATGAGGGACTTTAAGTGGCAGCGGAAAGATTATAAAAACGATGCGAGGACTGGGCCCGTCGCTAGCGTCGGACCCGTTGGTGAAAGTAATTAGTTCCGGGTCCAGGATCTTGCTGATAGCATTCCATCAGCCGCAGCTGGTTTTTCTCATGCTCTGTGCTCGAGTTTAAGGGGTCGTTGTGTTTTCTCTGGGGTCCTTGTTCAGCCGTCAATCCGCGCCAATGCTGGGCCTGGACATCTGCTCATCCAGCGTCAAGCTGGTTGAGCTCGGTCGGCATGCCTCTGGCCAATTGCTGCTCGCCCATTGCGGCCAAGAACTGCTGCAGCCAGGCTGGGTCCACGACGGTCAGATTGACAAGTTCGACGAGGTGGTACAAGCCGTGCGTCGGTTGGTCCGGCGCAGCGGGAGCAAGGCGCGCAACGTGGCCATGGCACTGCCTGCCTCGGCGGTCATCACCCGCAAGATTCACCTGCCGGCCGGCCTGAGCGAGGCCGAGCTGGAATTGCAGGTTGAGGCCGAGGCCAACCAGTACATTCCCTTTCCTATGGACGAGGTCAGCCTCGATTTTTGCGCCATCGGTCCCAACGTTACAGCCCCCGATGAGATCGACGTCATGATCGCCGCCTCACGTAAGGAGAAAGTTCAGGACATTCAGGGCCTGGCCGAGGCCGCCGGGCTCAAGCTGTCCGTGCTGGACGTGCAGACCTATGCCTCACGCCGATCCGCCGAGCGGCTGATCGTCAATCTGCCTTTGCTGGCGCCATCGGAGGCCATCGTGGCGCTGTTTGAAATCAGCAGTCGTGCCACCCGCTTGCAAGTGTTGCAGGGGCAGGAGCTGCTCTACGAGCGAGACCAGGCGTTTGGTGGCACCCAGTTGACCCAGCTGATCGTGCGCGAGTACGGCTTCTCACTGGAAGAGGCCGAGAACCGCAAACGCAGCGGTGATCTGCCTGACGATTACCCGGTCAGCGTGCTGGCGCCTTATCTGGCGAGCGCCGCGCAGGAAGTCGGGCGGGCCCTGCAGTTTTTCTTTACCAGCACCCCGCACAGCCAAGTCGATCACATCCTGCTGGCAGGTGGTGCGTCGGCCGTGCCGGGGCTGGCGGCCGTATTGCATGAGCAGACTGGCTTTGCCTGTACCGTGGCGCAGCCTTTTCTCGGCATGGATCTTGGCAGCAGGGCGTCCGACGACAAGCTGCTCCGCGAGGCGCCGTCTTACCTGACGGCTTGCGGTTTGGCGCTGCGGAGGTTCGCCTCGTGATTCTGATCAACCTGTTGCCACACCGTGAGCTGGCGCGCAAGCGGCGTCAGGACCTCTTCAATCGGGGGCTCGGTCTGGCAGCGTTGCTGGGCGGTGTGGTCGCTGCATTGGTGTTCGTCGCATTTCAGGCGCAGATTTCGGCCCAGCAAGAAAAAAACCAATTGCTGCAAACCGAAATTACCCGTTTTGACGCCCAGATCAAGGACATCGCCAGCCTTCAGGCCGAGATCACGGCGCTGCGCGCGCGCCAACAGGCGGTTGAGGACCTGCAGGCCGACCGTAACTTGCCGGTGTATTTGCTGACAGAACTGGTCCGGCTACTGCCTGAAGGGGTTTTTATCGCCAGTTTGCGGCAGGACGCCCAGGCCCTGACACTACTGGGTATGGCCCAGTCCAACGAGCGGGTGTCGGAGCTGCTGCGCAATCTTGGTAACCAGTCGCCCTGGTTTGCCCGACCCGAGCTGGTGGAAATCGTCGCTGGCACGCTGGCCTTGTCGCCTCGCGAACAGCGCCGGGTGGCCAATTTCACCATCCGGGTGCGTCTGGTGCGGGCCAGTGAAACCGACAAACCAAAAACGGCCGGCGTTCCCGCGCTGCCCGTCAGCGCGCCTCGGCCGGGCCAACCATGATGAAGCCTGCCAACCCATTCCATCTTCCCAGTCGGTCCGCTCTGCGCCTGAACCTGGGCCAGCTGCGCGCGCAGTTCACCGGCCTTAACCCGCGGGACCCGGCCAGTTGGCCAGCACTGCCGCGACTGGCCTTGCTGCTGTTGGTGAGCTTCCTGGTGCTGCTGGCCCTTTGGTTTGCCCTGCTCCAGGGCTATCAGGACGCCTTGGTGGCCGAGCAGAACCGAGAAGCTAAGCTGCGCGAGGAGTTTCAACAAAAATTAGCCAAGGCGGTCAACCTGGAGGCGCTCAAAAAGCAGCGTGAGCAGGTGCGCCAGTACGTAAACCAACTGGAAAAGCAGCTGCCCAGCAAGGCCGAAATGGACGCGCTGCTGTCTGACATCAACCAGGCTGGGTTGGGCCGCAGCCTGCAGTTCGATTTGTTCCGGCCGGGCCAGGTCGCCGTCAAAGAGTACTACGCCGAGCTGCCGATCGCGGTTCGGGTCAGTGGGCGTTACCACGACATAGGCGCCTTTGTCGCCGACGTTGCCAAACTCTCGCGCATTGTGACGCTCAACAACCTCAACATTCAGCCGCTGCCCCAGCGCGAGGGGGTGCTGGCCATGGACGCCACCGCCAAGACCTTCCGCTATCTGGACGCTGATGAGGTGGCAGCGCAAAGGCTGGCGGCCGCCGCCGCAGCCAAGGCCAAGGCAGCCAAAAAATGAGCCGGCCGACCATGCAATATGTTTTTCGTCTGGGCGGACTGCTGGCTGTGCTTGGGCTGTTGGGTTGCGGCGCAGCCACTCAGGACGAGCTCACGCAGTGGATCAGCCAGCAAAAAAGTCAGACCCGCCCGCGCGTGGCAGCCATTGCCGAGCCCAAGCAGTTTCAGCCTCACGCCTATTCGCCGGCCTCGGCGGTGGACCCATTCAGCAACCAGCAGCTGACCCAAGCGCTCAAGCGCGACAGCGCGACGGTGAGCGCCGGCACCGCTTTGCTTGCCCCTGAATTGGCACGCCGCAAAGAGGCGCTGGAGGCGGTACCGACGGATGCCATGGCGCTGGTTGGTACCATGGTGCGGGCTGGTCAGCCGGTGGCGCTGGTCAAGGTGGACCGCATGCTGTACCAGGTCCGGCCGGGCCACCACCTTGGGCAGAACTACGGTCGCGTGGTTCGCATCACCGAGACCGAGCTCACCCTGCGGGAGGTGGTACAGGACGCCATGGGCGATTGGGTTGAACGCACCGCCAGCTTGCGGTTGCAGGAGAAGTCAAAATGAACACAGCTCACCACCTCTGGGCCGTACGGGCTGCACGGGTTTCGCGCCGCCTTGGCCTGGCCCTGTGTCTGCTGGGCACGGCAACGATGGTCTTAGCGCAAAACAACCTGGAAGCGGTGACGGCGTCGCTGCAAGACGGGCAGGAGATCGTCAAAATTGACCTGACACAGCCGCTGACGGTGGCGCCGACGGGCTTTGTGTTGCAGTCGCCGGCGCGCATTGCGCTCGATCTGCCCGCCATTGGCAACGGCACCGGACGCACCAGCTACGAGTTTGGTTTGGGCAACCTCAAATCCATGACGCTGGTGCAGGCCGGTGACCGCATGCGGCTGGTGCTGAACCTGAAGCAAGCCGGCGCCTACAGCACTCGGCTGGTGGGGCGGTCGCTGCTGGTGATGTTGACGGGGCCTGCCGGTCCGGCGGGCGCTGCCGCCCCGGCCTCGGTGGCGACTGACAGCCGCAGCCGAAGCCCGCAGGCACTCAAAGACCTTGATTTTCGGGTTGGCCCGGACGGTGCTGGACGTGTCATCGTCACCCTGGCCCACGACCAGGTCGGGGTTGACCTGCGCCAGCAGGGGCAGACGCTGGTGGCCGAGTTCTTGCAATCAAGCCTGCCCGAGGGCCTGCGTCGGCGTCTTGATGTGACTGATTTTTCGACGCCGGTCCAGACCGTGACCTTGTCGCAGGCAGGTGACCGGGTGCGCATGGTGATCGAGCCCAAGGGCGCCTGGCTGCACTCGGCCTACCAGAGTGAGCGGCAATTTGTGGTGGACATTCGGCCGGTGCGGGTTGACGCGGCCAAACTGAGCGCCGGGCCGGGTTTCAGCGGGCAAAAGCTGTCGCTCAATTTCCAGAACATTGACGTTCGGGCCCTGCTGCAGGTGATCGCCGACTTCTCCAGTTTCAACATCATCACCTCGGACTCGGTGACCGGCTCGGTCACCCTGCGGCTGCAGGACGTGCCCTGGGACCAGGCGTTGGACATCATCTTGCAGACCAAAAGCCTGGGCATGCGCAAGACCGGCAATGTGCTGTGGATCGCCCCGCGTGAAGAAATCAGCGCCCGCGAGAAACTGGAGCTGGAGGCCTCAGCGGCCCTCCAGGGCTTGGAGCCACTGCGGACCCAGTCTTTCCAGATGAACTACACCAAAGCCGCCGAAGTGGCCGCGCAACTCACCGGCAGTGCCAGCCCTGCGGGCGCCAGCGTGTCGCGCCTGCTCAGCCCGCGCGGCAGTGCCATCTCGGAGGCCCGCACCAACCAACTGTTTGTGACCGACGTGCCGGCCAAGCTGGAGCAGGTGCAACAGCTGATTGCCAAGCTGGATATTCCGGTGCGCCAGGTGCTGATTGAGGCCCGCATCGTCGAAGCCTCTGACACCTTTGGCAAATCGCTGGGCGTGCGCCTGGGCGGCAGCGATCTGCGCGCGCCGCGGGGCGGCGACGGTGGCTATCAGTTGATTGGCGACAACCGGGTCGCCTTTGGCTCCAGCTATGCCAATGCGGTAGCCAGCAGTGGCGCCGGCGGCACGGTGGATTTGTCCAGTAACTTTGTCAATCTGCCAGCACTCGGCCAGGGCGGCTACAGCCCGGCAGCTTTTGCAGTGTCCATCTTCAGTTCCGCTGCCAACCGTTTCTTGAACCTGGAGCTGTCGGCATTAGAGGCCGATGGCAAGGGCAAGGTGGTGTCGAGCCCGCGGGTGGTCACCGCCGACCAGATCAAGGCCCTGATCGAGCAGGGCACTGAGCTGCCTTACCAGGTGGCATCGTCCAGCGGCGCCACCTCCATCGCCTTTCGCAAGGCCAACCTCAAGCTTGAAGTCACACCGCAGATCACGCCCGAGGGCAGCATCATTCTGGATCTGGACGTGAACAAGGACAGCGTGGGCCAGTCGACCCCGGCCGGTTTTGCCATCAACACCAAGCACATCAAGACCCAGGTGCTGGTGGAGAACGGCGGCACGGTGGTGATTGGTGGCATTTTTGAGCTGACCGAATCCGAAGCCGAAACCAAGGTGCCGCTGCTGGGCGACCTGCCGGGTGTGGGCAACCTGTTCAAAAACCGCTCGCGCGTCTCCAACAAGCAGGAGCTGCTGGTTTTCATCACGCCAAAGGTGGTGTCGGAGCGGGCGGTGTCGCGGTGACGGTTGCCTTATCTCTGAGGAGCAGGGTCATGTGTTTAGGCAAAAGGCTTGGATTGATCGGGCTGGCGCTGGTGCTGGCGGCCTGCGGTGGCGGTGGCGGCAACGCCGGCAGCAACCCCAACATCCCGGCCGACCCGGTGGTGAGCGCCGTCGTCAAAACTGCCAGCCTGGCGCTGACCCTGGTGGATGGTGCTGGCACCGTGGTCGCCAATCGCGGCCTGTCGCAAACCGAATCGCGCTACCTGCGCATGGTACTGACGGACAGCAGTGGCATCGCCTTGCCCTTCAGCCGGGTGACTGTTACTCTGGATTCGACCAACGCCCGTCTGGTCCCGGCAGCCGGGGTTGATTTGACCGATGCGGCAGGTGTGTTGCTGATGCGCATCACACCGGCTGATGTCACCGCCGCCGGCCCGGTGCAAGCCACCGCGGCTGCCACCGTGGCCGGCGTGGCCGTCACCCAAACCCTGGACTTGCAAATTGCCGCCGGCACGGTCAGCCTCACGGGCATGAGTGCCACGCCAGCCAGTGTGCAAAACGGCCAGTCGGTCAATGTGTCAGTGAATGTGTTGGTTAACGGTGCGCAGGCTGCGTCGAACGCGCTGGCGGTGGCGTTCACCAGCGGTTGTGGCACGGTGTCGCCGGCTTCCAGCCTGGTGGACGGCAACGGCCGCGCCACGGGCGTGATCCAAACCGCCAATGCGGGCAACTGTTCCGTGCTGGCCACGGCGGCTGGCGGCGTCACCAGCAGCGCCGCCTTCACGGTGACCGCGCCGCCCATCACCGGCATCCGGTTTGTCAGCGCTACACCCTCGGTCATTTACCAGGCCGGTTCGGTGGGGGCCAATATCTCGTTGGTCAGTTTCAAGGTGGTCAACTCGTTGGGGGCGGCGGTGCAGGGTGAAAACGTGACAGCCAGCCTGTCGAATACCGACGGCGGTATCAATTTTTGCGGCTCTCCCTCGGTCGGCACATCTGGTGCGGATGGCGTGGTGACCTTTTCAGTGTGTGCTGGCACTCTACCGGCCAATGTGCAGGTGCGCGCCACGCTCAATACCAACCCGCTGATTGCCACCAATTCCAACCTGTTGACGGTCCAGACTGGCGTGGCATCGCAGCGCTTTTTTGACCTGTCGGCGAACAAACTCAATGTTTATGTGGGGGGGCAGTTCACCACGCAGGTCAACGGCAACAGCATTGACCTCACCGCCTATGCGGCTGATCGCCAAGGCAATCCGGTGCCCGACCGCACCAAGATCATCTTTGTGACCGAGGGTGGGCAAATCAATTCAAGCAGTCTGAGCAGCTGTGAAATCAGCGCGGGCAGCTGCACCGTCCGCCTGATTGGCCAGGCCTACCGGCCGCTGGGCTCGTCGGCCGCCAACGGCGACCCGCGCCCGGGCCGGGTCACGGTGCTGGCCTACACCGACGGCGAGGAGCACTTCATCGACGCCAACAACAACAACCGCTACGACGCCGGCGAGCTGTTTGAAGACCTGGGCCTGCCTTACCTGGACAAGGACGAGAGCCGCGACTTTGTGGCCGCCTACACCAATCTGGTCACCGGCACCAGCGAAGGTGAGACCTCGTACCCCCTGCCCACCGGCGCCTCGGGTGCGCTGGCCTGCCCGGCGAGCGCCAACACCGGGCTGTCAGTGGCCGGCAGCTGCAACGGCGCCTGGGACGGCAACACTAAGGTGCGCCGCGCTTTGGTCGTCATCTTCTCGGGCGGCGAGATCGGCCAGCCCGGGGGCTACGACGCCACGATTCCGGCCATTCACCACACTGAGGTGCTGGCCGCTTCTACCGGGGCCGTAACGGTCCGCCTGTCAGACTACAACGGCAACCCCCTGCCAGCCGACGCCGCGCTCACGGTACAAACCTTCCCCGCGCTGCCCGCCGGCACCTGCTCTGCCACGCTGGAAGGCGCCACCATCGGCAGCACCATCGAGCCGACCCAGCACACCGCCACCCTGAAAAGCTGTGTCACCGGCGATATGGTGCGCATTACTGCCACCGTCAGCGGCAAGGCGAGTTCGCTGAGTGTGGTGCTGCCTTGAGTGTGACAAGTGCAACGAATGTGGTACCTGAACCGGCCTGCATCGCCCTGGTGGGCCTGCCCGGCTCCGGCAAAACCACCGTTGGCCGCCAGCTCGCGCGCCGCCTCGGGCTTGACTATTTTGATTCTGACCATGTGATCGAGCAGCGCCTGGGCTGTTCGATTCGAACCTATTTTGAGCATGAGGGTGAAGACCGCTTTCGTGATGTCGAGTCGGCGGTGCTGGACGAGCTCACCCAAAAGAGCGGCGCGGTCATCTCCACAGGCGGCGGCTCGGTGTTGCGCGAGGCCAACCGGCAGCACCTGCAGCAGCGCTGTCAGGTGGTGTACCTGAATGCGTACCCGGATGACCTGTTTCGACGCTTGCGCCACGATGTGAACCGGCCCCTGCTGCAGGTGGCCGACCCGCTGACCCGGTTGCGTGACCTACATGCGGTGCGCGATCCGCTCTACCGTGCCACGGCGCATTTCGTCGTCGAGACCGGGCGGCCGTCAGTGGCCACGCTGGTGAACATGATCGTCATGCAACTGGAGCTGTCAGGCGCCGTGCCCAGCCGTTAGCCTGACCCCGCCCTAACGGTGCACCCGGCTGCCGCTGCCTCTAAACTCGATGCTATGAACATCTCTAAATTGCAGATCGTCCGCATTGACCTCGCCGACCGCAGTTACCCCATCGTCATTGGCAGCGGCCTGCTGGACCAGCCTAAGACCTATGCGGATTTGCCAAACGCCAGCCAGGCGCTGATCGTCACCAACAGCACCGTGGCCCCGCTCTACCTGCAGCGTTTGCGTGGCGCCCTGCAGGGCAAATACCGCCAGGTGCTGGAGGTGGTGCTGCCCGATGGCGAGCAGCACAAAACCTGGCAGACGCTGAACCTGATTTTTGACGCGCTGCTGGGCGCTGGCTGCGACCGTAAGACGGTGCTGTTCGCCCTGGGTGGCGGTGTGGTGGGGGACATGACCGGTTTTGCCGCCGCCAGCTTCATGCGCGGCGTGCCCTTTGTGCAGGTACCCACCACCCTGCTGGCGCAGGTCGACTCGTCGGTGGGTGGCAAGACCGCCATCAACCACCCGCTGGGCAAGAACATGATCGGCGCCTTTTACCAGCCGCAGCTGGTGGTGTGTGATCTGGATACGCTGCGCACCCTGCCGCCGCGCGAGCTGTCCGCTGGCTTGGCCGAAGTCATCAAGTACGGGCCGATCGCCGATCTGGCCTTTTTGGACTGGATCGAGGCTAACCTTGATGCGCTGCTGGCGCGGGACCCGGCGGCGCTGGCCCATGCTGTCAAACGCAGCTGCGAGATCAAGGCCTGGGTAGTAGGGCAGGACGAGCGTGAGGCTGGCCTGCGCGCCATCCTCAACTTTGGCCACACCTTCGGCCACGCTATCGAGGCGGGTCTGGGCTATGGCGAATGGCTGCACGGCGAGGCTGTGGGTTGCGGTATGGTGATGGCGTCCGAACTGTCCTGCCGGCTCGGATTGGTGGACAAGCCCTTTGTGCACCGCCTGAAATCGCTGATCGCCCGCGCCGGTTTGCCGGTGCGCGGCCCGCAGCTGGCGGACGATGACAACGCCGAGCGCTACCTGGCGTTGATGCGGCTAGACAAAAAATCGGAGGCGGGCGAGATCCGCTTTGTGCTGATCGACGGACCCGGCCAAGCCGCGGTGCGCCCGGCGCCGGATGCGCTGGTGCGTGAGGTGATTGATGCCAGTCAAGCCGGTGGTCAATGATGTTATTCTTCGCCTAAGTAAAAGACGGGCCACTGTGCAGGGACCCCGGCTGAAAAGGGAAGCAATGAAATTCTTCGCCGTAATTGGCTCCGCTGGCGCAATTGCCAAGCACCTCCTCGCTATGGTGGGTTTACTAACACTCGCTGCTTGTGGTGGGGGCGGAGGTACTTTTTCCGTGGTGCCAATGTTCAGCACCATGCCCGCAGCAGTGACCTTGTCTGTCGGCGAAGCTCCCTCTTACACCATCGGCGGTGGCACGGTCCCCTATACCGCTAACAGCTCTAATCTGAATGTTGCGGCGGCCACTGTCAGCGGCACGACACTGACAATCACAGGCAAGGTTGCTGGCGCTGCCACCGTTACCGTGTTCGATGCCACAGGTAAATCATTGGGCACAGTAGCCACCGTCGGAACTTCTGCTGCGGCGTTACCCCTTTTCGTCGCCGCACCCGAAGCCGTCACGGTGCCGCTGAGTACCGCACCAAGCTATGCCATCAGCGGTGGTGTCGGTCCCTACACCGCGAGCAGCAGCAATGCGGCAGTCGCTTTTGCGTCTATAAACGGCGCCAACTTGTCGATCGCCGGCTTAGGGACTGGTGTGGCTCAGGTCAGTGTTTTTGACGCATTAGGTGAGACCAAGGTCGTCAATGTGACCGTAGGGTCCGGCAACGCGGCCATCGCCCTGTTTACCACCGTGCCCGGTACGGCCACCATTGGCGTGGCTGACAAGCCGTCCTACACCATTGGGGGTGGCACCGCGCCTTACACAGTAAGTAGTACCAATGCAGGGCTGGTCAAGGCGACAGTCAACGGTACCACCTTAACGCTTGAGGGTGTTGCAGCCGGCACTGCGCAGATTCAGATTTTTGATGCGACCGGTACATCGCGCGCGGCGATTGTGACGGTCGGCTCTGGCAGTCCTGCTGTAGCCCTGTTCATGACCGCGCCCAGCGCGGTGACGGTGGCGCCAGCGGCGACGGCGAACTACACCATAGGAGGCGGCACTGGGCCGTACACGGTAAGCACCAGCAACGCCGCGTCTGCGACGGTGGCGCTGACGGGCTCGGGCTCTACCCTGAGCATCACCGGCGGGGTGGCAGGCACGGCGCGGGTGACGGTGTTTGATGCGGCCGGAGCGTCTGTGGATACGGTGGTGACGGTGAGCACGGGGAACACCCCGAATGCGCTGTACGTGACCGCGCCCAGCGCGGTGAGCTTGGCCCTGGGGACCCCGCAGACCTACACCATTGGAGGCGGCACGGCGCCCTATTTAGCCAGCACCAGCAGTGCTGGGGTGGTGACAGCGGCGGTGAGCGCGGGCACGACCCTGACGCTGACGGGTGTGACGGCGGGGACCGCGGAAGTGCTCGTATTTGATGCCACGGGAACTTCGGTGAAAGTGAGCGTGACAGCGAGCACGACGGCGCTGTTCATGACCGCGCCCAGCGCGGTGACGGTGGCGCCGGCTGCGGTCGCGACTTACACCATCAGCGGCGGCACGGCGCCCTACACGGTGAGCAGCAGCAACGGCGCGGCGGCCTCGGCGGTCATCACGGGCACCAACCTGAGCATCACGGGTGTTGGCGCAGGCGCGGCGCAGATCACGGTGTTTGATGCCCGGGGTGTGCAGGTGAACACGGTGGTGACGGTGAGTGCGGGCGCGAGCACAGCCCTGTTCATGACCGCGCCAAGCGCGGTGACGGTGGCCCCGAGTGCGGCGGCCAGCTACACCATAGGAGGCGGCACTGGGCCGTACACGGTAAGCACCAGCAACGCCGCGTCTGCGACGGTGGCGGTGGCGGGCTCGACCCTGAGCATCACCGGTGGGGTGGCAGGCACGGCGCAGGTGACGGTGTTTGATGCGGCCGGAGCGTCGGTGAGCACGGTGGTGACGGTGAGCACGGGTTCGGCTGCCACCCTCTACATCACAGCACCTGTGGCTGTGACGGTTAGCGTTGGCGGAACGGGCGATTACTTTATTGGTGGTGGTGTCGCGCCTTATCGGGTCAGCAGTGCCAACACCGCAGTGGCAACAGCCGCGGTGGTTTCCGGGACCACCCTGAGTATTACTGGCGTGGCATTGGGCAGCGCGCAGGTGACTGTGTTTGATTCCGCTGGCAGTGCGGTCAGCACAACGGTGACCATCAGCAATGGTGCCCCCACCACCGCGCTGTTTGTCACAGCGCCTAGCGCGGTGACGGTGGCACCAGCTGCGGCCCCAACCTACACCATTGGTGGGGGTGCAGCCCCCTACTTTGTAGGTAGCAATAACAACGGTGTGGCCACGGTCAGTGTCTCCGGCACCACGTTGACCATTACCGGTGTCGCCAACGGCGTGGCGCAGATCAGTGTGCTGGACTCGACAGGCGCAGCGGTACGGATTACGGTGAATGTGGGTAGTGGCGGTACGGGTTTGTACATGACTGCGCCCGGTGCGATCTCGATGGCGCCGAGCACGGCCTTACCCTTCGCGATTGGCGGCGGTACGGCACCTTACTCGGTCAGCACCGGTAATGCTGCAATTGCCACCGCCAGCGTGGCGGGGACGGTGTTGACCATCAACGGCGTGGCAGCTGGGACGGCACAGGTGGTGGTGTTCGATGCCACTGGTAGTTCAGTCTCGACCACGGTGACGATAGGCTCCAGCAGTACGACAGGCCTCTATGTGACGGCACCCCCTGGCACGCCAGCGACAGGTGGGGGAGTGACCATGATAGTCGGCACCACCGAGACCTACACGCTGGGCGGCGGTACATCGCCCTATGTGCCAGTCAGTAGCAACAGCGGTGTCGCGGTGGCAAGCTTGGTTGGTGGCAATCGTGTCAGCATTGCAGCAGTGAGTGCTGGTACAGCACTGGTCGCCATCTTTGATGCCAATGGCAATTCGACTTCGGTCGCTGTGACCGTGGTTGGGACGTCGTCGGCCGCACTGTTCACCACGGCGCCGGCGGCGGTCATCATCAGCATCGGTGGGACTCGGGATTACACCGTGGGTGGCGGTAGTGGCACTTACAGTACGCCGGTCAGCAGCAACCAGGCTGTGGCGTCGGCCAGCTTGGTGGGCTCAACGCTCACCGTCAATGGCTTGACGGGCGGCAGTGCCACCATCACTGTGCGCGACTCACTCAATGCCACGGTCACGATCAATGTGACGGTTGGATCAGGTGCCGCGCTGTTTACCTCTGCACCGACTGCGGTCACGCTGGCGATTGGGGCAACGCCCAGCTACACGATTGGCGGCGGTGCACCGATTACCGGTGTGGGGACGCTGCCCTATGTCACCAGCAGCAGCAACGCCGGGGTAGTGACGTCTGTGGTGAGCATGGTGGGTACCACGCCAACGTTGACGCTGACGGGCGTAGCCGCTGGCTCGGCGGCGGTCAATGTGCTGGACTCGACTGGGTCGCTGTTGTCCATCAGCGTTACCGTGGGTTCTGGCGGCGGCGGTGGAGCAGCCTTGTTTACCACGGCACCTGGCGCGATCACGATTGCCAATGGCGCTGCCCCGGTTTACTCGGTGGCTGGTGGTACCGGCCCCTACACGGCCACCAGCAGCAACCCGGCCGTGGCGACAACGCCGGTTGGCGCATTGGTCGGTGGTGTACTGACCATCACCAGCGCGGGCCCAGGGTCGACCAACGTGCTCGTCGTTGATGCCCTTGGCGCTTCAGTGACGATCGGTGTGACGGTCACTCCTGCAGTGACCACGCCCCTGGTGGTGACGCCGAGCACGGTCACGGCCAACGTGGGCGATGTGCTGAGCTTTACGATCAGTGGAGCGTCGCCGGCATACAGCATCGCCGTAAACAATACTAGCGTTGCCACTGCATCTTCCGCGGCTGTAGCAACCAGTGGGGGGGCGTTCACGATCACGCTTAGAAACGTCGGCACCACCTCGGTTGCGATCACCGATTCACTCGGACAAACTACCACCTTGGCGCTGACGGTCAACGCAACAGCTACCACGCTGCGGCTCTCGCCCAGTGCTATTACCGTTGGTGAGGACCTTCCGGCGTTGACGTCCGTGGTGCTGAATATTTACGGGGGTACGGCGCCCTACTCGGCGTTTACCGATGATTTGGTCTTGTCTGGTGTTTCGATTGTGGGTAATGTCTTCACGGTAGGGGTCGGGACCAGTGGCAGCCGATGCATTGACTCGATCGACAGAACCGATCCAGCGGCACCGGTCTATACCCCCTATGGCACTGTGCCAGTCACCTTGACGGTTGTCGATAGCTTGGGTGCATCTGCCACTTCAGTGATGACGATCCGGGATAACGGTGTCAGCGCAGGCGGCGGTTGCTGATCGTCAAGATCGGGCCATGACCCTGGCCCCCTACGCCTGCCACCCCGACCACTCTCGCGGCCGGCGCTTTGCCCAGGCACCGGCGCCCACGCGCACCGAATTCCAGCGCGACCGCGACCGCATCGTGCACTGCACGGCGTTTCGGCGGCTGGTGTACAAGACCCAGGTGTTCCTGAACCACGAGGGCGATCTGTTCCGTACCCGGCTGACCCACTCACTTGAGGTGGCGCAACTCGGCCGGTCCATGGCGCGCTCGCTGTCGCTGAATGAAGACTTGGTGGAGGCCATTGCGCTGGCGCACGACCTGGGTCACACGCCGTTCGGCCACGCCGGACAAGACGCGCTCAATGCCTGCATGCAGCCCTTTGGCGGCTTTGAGCACAACCTGCAGAGCCTGCGCGTGGTCGATACGCTGGAAGAGCGCTACCCAGAATACGATGGCTTGAATCTGAGCTTTGAGACGCGCGAGGGCATTCTCAAGCACTGCTCGGCCACCAACGCGCAGGCGCTGGAGCAACAAGAGCCGGGTGGGGTAGGGCGGCGCTTTTTAGACCGCACCCAGCCCAGTCTGGAGGCGCAGCTGTGCAACCTGGCCGATGAGATTGCCTACAACGCGCACGACATTGACGACGGCGTGCGCTCTGGCCTGATCACGCTGGCGCAGTTGCAGCAGGTGCCGCTGGTGGATGATTTTCGGCGGCAGATTTTGGCCGAGTTTCCGGGCTTGGGCGAGCGCAGCCAAGGCCGGCGCCTGCTGTACGAGACCATCCGCCGCATGCTCAGCGCCCAGGTGTATGACGTGATGGCGGCCAGTAGCCAGGCCATCGAGCTCGCTGCCCCGGCTGATGTGGCGGCAGTGCGCCAGCTGCCGGCGCTGATTCAGTTCAGCCAGGCCATGGCGGCACGCTCTCAGGTGCTCAAGACTTTTTTGCTGCATCAGCTGTACCGCCACCCGCAGGTGATGCACACCACCCGGCTGGCGCAGCAGGTGGTGCACGAGCTGTTTGCGATCTACCAGGCGCAGCCGACCGAGATGGCCGAAGGCTTTGCCGCCCGTAGCCAAGCCCTGGCCGGCACAGCCGACGCGCCAGCCACCCGAGCCCGCGTGGTGGCCGACTACATTGCCGGCATGACCGACCGTTTTGCCACGCGCGAGCATGAACGCCTGAGTGGCCAGCGCCTGCTGCCATGACGCTCATCCAAACCCACCCCGACGCTGCCCGCGTCCAGCAGCACATGCAGCGCTGGCTGGAGCGCGCCGTGATCGGCCTGAACCTGTGCCCGTTTGCCAAGGCGGTGCACGTCAAGGGCCAGATCCGCTACGCCGTCACCGCCGCCACCGATGCCGGGGAATTACTGGCCGAGTTGCGCCAGGAATTGCTCGATTTGGCGCAGGCCGACCCAACCGAGAGCGACACCACGCTGCTGGTGGCGCCTGATGCCTTGGCCGATTTTTTGGATTTCAATGATTGCCTGGGCCGCTCAGAACGCTTGCTGCGCAAGCTGGGGCTGGATGGCGTGCTGCAAATTGCCAGTTTCCACCCGCGCTACCAGTTTGCCGATGCCGAGCCGGACGATGTGAGCAACTGCAGCAACCGCGCACCCTACCCGACGCTGCACCTGCTGCGCGAGGCCAGCATTGCGCGCGCGGTGCAGGCCGTGCCCGATGCGGCCGACATTTATGAGCGCAACCGGCAGACCCTGGCGACGCTCGGTTTTGCCGGCTGGGCCGCGCTGGGATTGGATTCATAGCGATGAAAAAAGTAGCAATAGGCGGCAATGCACTGCCGCCCGAGGTGCGGCCCGGTCAGTCGGTCGAGCTGTTGCAGGCGCTGCACATCCTCACGCGTGACGGCAAGCTCAACCAGGACTCGCGCCGCAAGCTCAAGCAGGTGTACCACCTGTTTCAGTTCATCGAGCCCTTGCTGTTGGCGCTGCCAGACAAGCCCGGTGGCATCACGCTGGCCGATCATGGCGCCGGCAAGTCTTACCTTGGCTTCATCCTGTACGACCTGTTTTTCAAGTCGCAGGCAAGTGGCCACATTTACGGCATCGAGACCCGCACCGAGTTGGTGCAAAGTTCACGTGAGCTGGCCGCGCGCCTTGGCTTTGCGCGCATGTCGTTCTTGAACCTGAGAGTGGCCGAGTCAACCCATGCGGCCCAGTTGCCGGCACAGATTGACATCGTGACCGCGCTGCACGCCTGCGACACCGCTACCGACGACGCCATTGCCTTCGGCCTGGCCAAACAGGCTACTTATATGGTGCTGGCGCCCTGCTGCCAGGCCGAAGTGGCCCGCGTGCTCAGTCAGCACAAGGCCCTGTCACTGGCCCGCACCCCGCTTGCCGAGCTGTGGCGCCACCCGCTGCACACCCGCGAGCTGGGTAGCCAGCTCACCAATGTGCTGCGCTGCCTGTACCTGGAGGCGCGTGGCTACCAGGTGACCGTGACCGAGCTGGTGGGCTGGGAGCACAGCCTGAAAAATGAACTCATCATCGCGCGCCACACCGGCCAGCCCAAACACAGTGCCGCCGAGCGCCTGCGCGCCATCCTGGAAGAATTTGGCCTGAGCAGCCTGCTGAGCACCCGCTTCCAACTTTAATTGGGGTCAGATTCCAATTAATATCGGGTTTTGGCTTGTGAAGGAGATGCGATGGCCCGCCAGCCCCGGCTCACGCTGCCCGGCTACCCGCACCATGTGATCCAGCGCGGCAACAACCGGCAAGTTATTTTTGCGAAAACAGCCGATTACCAGCGTCTGTTGGATCTGCTTGACGACAACGCCCGCCAGTTTGACGTGGCCATCCACGCCTATGTGCTGATGAGCAACCACTTTCACCTGCTGGTCACGCCGCAAAGCAGCGATGGCCTGCCGCAGATGATGCAGGCGGTGGGCCGGCGCTATGTGCGTTACTTTAATGACAGCCAGCAGCGCAGTGGCACCCTGTGGGAAGGGCGCTACCGTTCCACCCTGATCCAGACCGACCGCTACCTGTTGGCCTGCATGGCCTATATCGACCTTAACCCGGTGCGGGCTGGGTTGGTGGCACAAGCGGCGGACTACCCCTGGTCCAGCCACGGCCATTACATTGGTCGGCGCGCTGACAAATTGGTCACGCCGCATCCGCTGGTGTGGGAGCTGGGCAACACCCCGTTTGCGCGCGAGGCCGCCTATGCCGAACTGGTGCAGGCCGGCGTCAACCCGGTGCAGCAGACCGCCTTGACCGATGCCACCCTGAGCGGTTGGGCCCTTGGCGAGCCGGATTTTGTGGCGGATTTACAAAAACGCACCCAGCGTCGCGTGGTTAAAGGGCAGGCCGGCCGACCTCACGCCGCCAGTAATTTATAAGAAAAATGGCTCTAGGCCACGCCCCTATTGACTAGTTTGCTCTTATTTTTGATGTGTCCCTATTTTTCGACTTTAGATAAGAAATTGAAATTAATTGGAATCTGACCCCAATTAAAGGGCTTGGCACTTTTGTTGCGATGCAGTATTCTTCGATCCCCGTGCCAATAACAGGAGTGGGCCATGACGACGGCTGCAGAAATTAACTATCTCAAAAACCATGGCTTGTACGCCAGTGAACATGAGCATGACGCTTGTGGTGTGGGCTTTGTGGCTCATATCCGTGGTGAAAAGAGCCATGCCATTGTCAGCAATGCGCTCAAGATTCTGGAAAACCTGGACCACCGGGGTGCCGTGGGTGCCGACAAACTGATGGGCGATGGCGCTGGCATCCTGATCCAACTGCCTGATGCGCTGTACCGCGAAGAAATGGCGGCCCAGGGTGTGGTGCTGCCGGCGCCGGGCGAATATGGCGTGGGCATGATCTTTTTGCCCAAGGAGCACGCCAGCCGGCTGGCCTGCGAGCAAGAGATGGAGCGGGCGATCCGGGCCGAGGGCCAGGTGCTGCTGGGCTGGCGCGACGTGCCGGTCAACCGCGAGATGCCGATGTCGCCCACCGTGCGTGAAAAAGAGCCAGTGCTGCGCCAGGTGTTCATTGGCCGCGGCACCAATGTGATCGTGCAGGACGCGCTGGAGCGCAAGCTGTATGTGATCCGCAAGACCGCCAGTGCCGCCATCCAGAACCTGCAGCTCAAGCACAGCAAAGAGTATTACGTGCCCAGCATGTCCAGCCGCACCGTGGTCTACAAGGGCCTATTGCTGGCCGACCAGGTGGGCACTTATTTCCGCGATCTGGAAGACGTGCGCTGTGTTTCGGCCCTGGGTCTGGTGCACCAGCGCTTCTCCACCAACACCTTCCCCGAGTGGCCGCTGGCCCACCCCTACCGCTACGTGGCGCACAACGGCGAGATCAACACCGTCAAAGGCAACTACAACTGGATGAAGGCGCGAGAAGGCGTGATGTCTTCACCTGTGCTGGGTGACGACCTGCAAAAGCTGTACCCGATCAGCTTCGCCGGCCAATCCGACACGGCCACTTTTGACAATTGTCTGGAACTGCTCACCATGGCTGGCTACCCAATCAGCCAGGCGGTGATGATGATGATCCCCGAGCCCTGGGAGCAACACAGCACCATGGACGAGCGCCGCCGGGCTTTTTATGAGTACCACGCGGCCATGCTGGAGCCCTGGGACGGCCCGGCCAGCATCGTCTTCACCGACGGCCGTCAGATTGGCGCCACACTGGACCGCAATGGCCTGCGCCCCTCGCGCTACTGCATCACCGATGACGATTTGGTCATCATGGGCTCCGAATCTGGCGTGCTGCCCGTGCCAGAGAACAAAATCGTTCGCAAGTGGCGCCTTCAGCCCGGCAAGATGTTCTTGATCGATTTGGAGCAGGGCCGCATGATCGACGACGAGGAGCTCAAGGCCAACCTGGCCAACAGCAAGCCTTACAAGCAGTGGATCGAAAACCTGCGCGTCAAGCTCGACGACGTGACTTTTGTTGACCGCCGCGTCGACGATGCACTGGCCGAAGTGGTGGGCGACCTGGAGCCCAAACGCGTCACCGACACGGTGAGCCTGCTCGACCGTCAGCAGGCCTTTGGTTTTACCCAGGAAGACCTGAAGTTCCTGATCGCCCCGATGGCCACGGCCGGCGAGGAGGCCATTGGCTCCATGGGCAACGACAGCCCGCTGGCCGTGCTGTCCGACAAGAACAAGCCGCTGTACAACTACTTCAAGCAGCTGTTTGCCCAGGTGACCAACCCGCCGATCGATCCGATTCGCGAGGCGATCGTGATGAGCCTGGTGTCCTTCATCGGCCCCAAGCCCAACCTGCTCGATATCAACCAGGTTAACCCGCCAATGCGGCTGGAGGTTAGCCAGCCGGTGCTGAACTTTGCCGATATGGCAAAACTCCGAGACATCGAAACCCACACCCAGGGCAAGTTCCGCAGCTACACCCTAGATATCACCTACCCACTGGCCTGGGGCCATGAGGGGGTTGAGGCCAAGCTGGCTTCGCTGTGCGCCGAGGCGGTGGACGCGATCAAGGGTGGTAAAAATATCCTGATCATCAGCGACCGCAGCGTCAACGCCAACCAAGTGGCCATCCCGGCACTGCTGGCCCTCTCAGCCATTCACCAGCACCTGGTGCTGGCTGGTCTGCGAACCTCAGCGGGTCTGGTGGTCGAGACCGGCACCGCGCGCGAGGTGCACCACTTCGGTGTTTTGGCAGGCTACGGCGCCGAGGCGGTCCACCCCTATCTGGCGCTGGAAACCCTGGCCAATATCCACAAGAACCTGCCAGGCGAGTTGAGTGCCGACAAAGCCATCTACAACTACATCAAGGCGGTGGGTAAGGGCCTGTCCAAGATCATGTCCAAGATGGGCGTCTCTACCTACATGAGCTATTGCGGCGCCCAACTGTTCGAGGCCATTGGCCTGAGCAGCGCCACCATCGCCAAATATTTCAGCGGTACCCCCAGCCGGGTCGAGGGGATTGGCGTGTTCGAGATCGCCGAAGAAGCCATCCGCATGCACCGCGCGGCCTTTAGCGCAGACCCGGTGTTAGCCACCATGCTGGATACCGGTGGTGAGTACGCCTGGCGCGCCCGCGGCGAAGAGCACATGTGGACGCCCGACGCTATTGCCAAGCTGCAGCACAGCACCCGCGCCAACAACTGGAGCACCTACAAAGAATACGCGCAGCTCATCAATGACCAGAGCCGGCGCCATATGACGCTGCGCGGCCTGTTTGAGTTCAAGCTTGACCCCAGCCGCGCCATTCCGGTGGATGAGGTCGAGCCGGCCAGCGAGATCGTCAAGCGCTTTGCCACCGGCGCCATGTCGCTGGGCTCCATCAGCACTGAGGCGCACGCCACGCTGGCTGTGGCCATGAACCGCATCGGCGGCAAGAGCAACACGGGCGAGGGCGGCGAAGACCCGGCGCGTTACCGCAACGAGCTCAAGGGCATCCCCATCAAGCAGGGCGACTCGCTCAAAAGCGTGATCGGCGAGGACGTGGTTGAGGTCGATTTGCCGCTGCGCGATGGCGATTCGCTGCGCTCTCGTATCAAGCAGGTGGCGTCGGGCCGCTTTGGCGTCACGGCTGAGTACCTGAGCAGTGCCGACCAGATTCAGATCAAGATGGCGCAAGGCGCCAAGCCGGGTGAGGGCGGTCAGCTGCCCGGCGGCAAGGTGACCGACTACATTGGAAAGCTGCGCTACTCGGTGCCCGGCGTCGGTTTGATTTCCCCGCCGCCACACCACGACATCTATTCCATTGAAGACCTGGCGCAGCTGATCCACGACCTGAAAAACGTGGCGCCGCACGCCAGCATCAGCGTCAAGCTGGTGAGCGAGATCGGCGTGGGCACCATCGCCGCCGGGGTGGCCAAGTGCAAGAGCGACCATGTGGTGATTGCCGGGCACGATGGTGGCACCGGCGCTTCGCCCTGGTCCAGCATCAAGCACGCCGGCAGCCCTTGGGAAATTGGCCTGGCCGAGACCCAGCAAACCCTGGTGCTCAACCGGCTGCGCAGCCGCATCCGAGTCCAGGCCGATGGCCAGATGAAGACCGGCCGCGACGTGGTCGTTGGCGCCTTGCTTGGGGCCGACGAGTTCGGCTTTGCCACGGCGCCGCTGGTGGTGGAGGGCTGCATAATGATGCGCAAGTGCCACTTGAACACCTGCCCGGTGGGTGTGGCGACGCAAGACCCGTTGCTGCGAAAGAAGTTCTCGGGCAAGCCGGAGCATGTGGTCAATTACTTCTTCTTTATTGCCGAAGAGGCTCGCCAGATCATGGCGCAGTTGGGGATCCGCAAGTTTGACGACATGATCGGTCGCGCCGACCTGCTGGACACGCGCCAGGGCATTGACCACTGGAAAGCCAGCGGCCTGGATTTCGGCCGACTGTTTGCCATGGCGCCGGTCGGTCCCGAGGTGCCGCGCCGCCAGACCGAGACCCAGGCCCACGGGCTGGAAAAAGCGCTCGACCAGGTGCTGATTACCAAATGCCGCTCGGCCATCGACCGCGGTGAGCGGGTGCAGTTCATGGAGGTGGCGCGCAATGTCAACCGCTCGGTCGGTGCCATGCTCTCAGGCGCGGTCACCCAGGCGCACCCGGAAGGCCTGCCGGATGACACCATCCGTATCCAACTAGAAGGCACCGGAGGCCAATCCTTTGGCGCCTTTCTGGCGCGCGGCATCACGCTGTATCTGATTGGCGACGCCAATGACTACACCGGCAAGGGTCTGTCCGGCGGCCGCGTGGTGGTGCGCCCCAGCATCGATTTCCGTGGTGAGGCGGTGCGCAACACCATCGTTGGCAATACCGTCATGTACGGCGCCACCAGTGGCGAAGCCTTCTTTAGCGGTGTGGCCGGCGAGCGCTTTGCGGTGCGCCTGTCAGGCGCGACCACGGTGGTTGAGGGGACCGGCGACCATGGCTGCGAGTACATGACCGGTGGCACGGTGGCCGTGCTCGGCAAGACCGGGCGCAACTTTGCGGCGGGCATGAGTGGCGGTATTGCCTATGTGTATGACGAAGACGGTCAGTTTGCCCGGCGCGCCAACACCGCCATGGTGGCCCTGGAGAAGGTGCTGACGCCCGCCGAGCAAGAGGCCACCGTGCCCCGCGCCATCTGGCACCATGGGAAGAGCGACGAGGCGCAGTTGAAGAAGCTGCTGGAAGACCATAACCGCTGGACCGGCAGCAAGCGCGCCCGCGAGCTGCTCGACACCTGGGATCAGTCCCGCCTGAAATTCGTCAAGGTCTTCCCGCTGGAATACAAGCGGGCCCTGGGCGAGATTCATGCGAAGAAAACGGCACTAGCCCTTGCCAGTGCTGGATCTAATGCTATCAAAAAAGAAGCGGTTGATGTCAAGTAGTCGAGCATGCTGGCATGGTTCCCCGGTCGTGGCCGGGGATGACACCCACTCCGTCATTCCCGCCTACGTGCCAATGCACGGCACCCACCCCGTCATTCCCGCGAACGCGGGAATCCATGTGCGCACGCCTTGCCGTTTATTCGCCACCCCGTCATTCCCGCGAAGGCGGGAATCCACGCCCCCCTTTATCGAGTGAGCGCATCGCGCTTTAGCTAAGGAAAGACCCAAATGGGAAAAATCACCGGTTTCATGGAATTTGAGCGGCTCGACGAGGGCTACAAGCCTGTGCCCGAGCGCTTAAAAAACTACAAAGAGTTCGTCATTGGGCTCGACGACCAGCAGGCCAAGCAGCAGTCGGCGCGCTGTATGGACTGCGGCACACCGTTTTGCAACAGCGGCTGCCCGGTCAACAACATCATCCCCGACTTCAATGAGCTGGTGTTTCAGGGTGACTGGCAGAACGCCATCGAGGTGCTGCACAGCACCAACAACTTTCCCGAGTTCACCGGCCGAATCTGCCCGGCACCCTGCGAGGCGGCCTGCACCCTGAATGTGAACGACGACGCGGTGGGCATCAAGTCGATCGAGCATGCCATCATTGACCGGGCCTGGAGTGAGGGCTGGGTGCAACCGCGTCCGGCTGAGCATGCCAGCGGCAAAAAAGTGGCGGTGGTGGGCTCCGGCCCGGCCGGCATGGCGGCCGCGCAGCAACTGGCGCGTGCCGGCCACGCTGTGACGCTGTTCGAGAAAAACGACCGGGTTGGTGGCCTCTTGCGCTACGGCATTCCCGACTTCAAGATGGAAAAAAGCCACATCGATCGCCGCGTGGCGCAGCTGCAGGCCGAGGGTGTGACCATTCGCACTGGCGTTATGGTGGGCGTGCTGCCTGAAGGTTCCAAGGTCACCAACTGGGCCCAAGAGACGGTGTCACCTACCCAGCTGCAGCAAGACTTTGATGCCGTGCTGCTGACGGGCGGCGCTGAGCAGTCGCGTGATCTGCCTGTGCCGGGCCGTGAGTTGGCAGGCATTCATTTCGCTATGGAGTTCCTGCCTCAGCAAAACAAGGTCAATGCTGGGGATACGCTGGTCAACCAACTGCGCGCTCAGGGAAAACGCGTGATCGTGATCGGTGGCGGCGACACCGGCAGCGACTGCGTCGGCACCAGTAACCGCCACGGCGCAGCCAGTGTCACGCAGTTCGAAGTGATGCCGGAGCCACCTGTCGAAGAAAACCGTCCGCTCACCTGGCCCTATTGGCCGCTCAAGCTGCGAACCAGCTCCAGCCATGAAGAGGGTTGCGAGCGCGAATTCGCCATCTCCACCAAAGAGTTCCTCGGTGCTGACGGCCAGGTCACCGGACTCAAGACCGTGCGCGTCGAATGGAAAGACGGCAAGATGGCCGAAGTAGCGGGCAGTGAGGAGGTACTTCCGGCCGATATGGTGTTGCTGGCCATGGGCTTTGTCAGCCCGGTCGCCACCGTGCTGGACAGTTTTGGCGTCGCCCGCGATGCACGGGGCAATGCCCGGGCCGGTACGGATGTGGTGGGTGGTTATGCCACCAATGTGCCCAAGGTCTTTGCCGCCGGTGATATCCGCCGTGGCCAGAGCCTGGTGGTGTGGGCGATCCGTGAGGGCCGTCAGGCGGCACGCGCTGTTGACGAGTTTTTGATGGGTTTTAGCGAATTGCCAAGGTAAGGGTGAGGTAAAGCCAGTTTTTTGTCATCAAGGCATCGGGGCCAGCCCTTATGATCGGCTCGACCGGGAAAATCTCGGCCTCCTGTTTATGGCCTTATCCCCTTCTGAATCCCTCGTTGAATTGCGTCACCTGACCTTTGGGTACGGTGAACGCGTTATTCTGGACGACATCTCTCTGGTGGTGCCGCGTGGCAAGGTCACCGCCCTGATGGGTGCCTCGGGCGGCGGCAAGACCACCATCCTGCGGCTGATCGGCGGGCAAAACCGGGCGCAGTCCGGGCAAACCCTGTTTGACGGCCAGGACATCGGCCCCATGAACCAGACCGAGCTGTACGCCGCGCGCCGACGCATGGGCATGCTGTTCCAGTTTGGCGCCCTGTTTGCCGACCTGTCGGTGTTCGAGAACGTGGCCTTTCCGCTGCGCGAGCACACCGACCTGCCCGAACCACTGATCCGCGACATCGTGCTGATGAAACTCAACGCGGTGGGCCTGCGCGGGGCGCGTGACCTGATGCCCAGTGACCTGTCGGGTGGCATGGCACGGCGCATCGCCCTGGCGCGGGCCATCGCACTTGACCCGGAGCTGGTGATGTACGACGAGCCGTTTTCCGGGCTGGATCCGATTTCCCTTGGTACGGCTGCGCGCCTGATCCGCCAACTCAATGATTCAATGGGCCTGACCAGTATTTTTGTCTCGCACGAGCTGGAGCAGACTTTTGCCATTGCTGACCATGTGATCATCTTGGCCAATGGCAAGATTGCCACTCAGGGTACGCCCGACCAGGTTCGCCAAAGCAGTGACCCACTGGTGTACCAATATGTCAACGCCCTGTCGGACGGCCCGGTGCGTTTCCATTACCCGGGCCCCAGCGTGGCCGAAGACTTCGGGGTGGCAGCGTCATGAGCTGGTACAAACCTGCTGACCTGGGCTTCGGCGTGCGGCGCCAACTCGCCGGCCTGGGCTACGGCGCGCGCCTCTTTGGCCGCCTGTTGGCCACGCTGCTGCCAGCGCTGCGCCGGTTTGCTCTGGTGCGCGACCAAATCCATTTTCTGGGCAACTATTCTTTGGCCATCATCGCCGTGTCGGGCCTGTTTGTCGGCTTTGTGTTTGGCTTGCAGGGCTACTACACGCTGCAGCGCTACGGCTCATCCGAGGCGCTGGGCCTGCTGGTCACACTCAGCCTGGTGCGCGAGCTCGGGCCCGTGGTCACAGCTTTGCTGTTTGCCGGCCGTGCCGGAACCTCATTGACCGCTGAAATCGGACTGATGAAGGCGGGTGAGCAGATCAGCGTGATGGAGATGATGGCGGTCGACCCAGTGCAACGTATTTTGGCGCCGCGCTTCTGGGCCGGCGTCATCACCATGCCGTTGCTGGCGGCGGTGTTCAGCGCCATGGGCATCATTGGGGGCTGGGTGGTCGGGGTGTTGATGATTGGTGTGGATGCCGGTTCGTTCTGGAGCCAGATCCAGGGCGGCGTCGACGTCTGGAAGGACGTCGGCAACGGCGTCATCAAGAGCGTGGTGTTTGGCTTTACCGTGACCTTTGTCGCCCTGCTGCAGGGCTATGGGGCGCAGCCCACGCCCGAAGGGGTGGCGAGCGCTACGACCCGCACGGTGGTGGTCGCTTCGCTGGCGGTGCTGGGCCTGGACTTCATCCTGACCGCCATGATGTTTACGATTTAGAAAGAGGCTGCATGCAACGCTCCAAAAATGATGTCTGGGTTGGCCTGTTTGTGCTGATCGGCGCTGTCGCCATCCTGTTTCTGGCCCTGCAGTCGGCCAACCTCTTGAGTCTGAGTTTTCAGACCACCTACCGGGTGGTCGCCAAGTTCGACAATGTGGGTGGCCTCAAGCCCAAGGCCGCCGTGCGCAGCGCCGGCGTGGTGGTGGGGCGCGTTGAGAAGATCGTCTTTGACGACAAGTCCTTTCAGGCCCGCGTCACTCTTGCACTGGAGAGCCGCTATGCCTTTCCGAAAGACAGCTCGCTCAAGATCCTGACCAGTGGCCTGCTCGGTGAGCAGTACCTCGGGCTCGAAGCCGGTGCCGATGTGAAAAACCTGGCGGCGGAAGATGTCGTTGGCAACACTCAGTCGGCCGTGGTGTTGGAGAGCCTGATCAGCCAATTTTTGTACAACAAAGCGGCCGATACCAGCGCGCCGGACGCGACGCCCAAGGCGAAACCATGACGGTTGGCGGCCCGGGCGTGACTGTTCACCAGCGCCGACGCCAGTCAGGCCGTGGGGCAGCCCATGCGCTGCCGCTGGTCGGGCTGATGCTCGCCTTGGTGGGTTGTGCCAGTGGTCCTCAGGCTAACCCAATTGACCCGCTGGAGCCGTTCAACCGGAGCGTGTTTCGCTTGAACGATACCCTCGACGCAGCGCTGGTCAAACCGGTCGCCACACTGTACCGTGACCATACACCAACAAGAGTCCGCCAGGGCATCGGCAATGTGTTCGGCAACCTGGAAGATGTCTGGTCCGCTGTCAATAGCGCGCTCCAGCTGAACGGCCGGGCGTTGACTAACAGCGTGACGCGGGTCGTGATCAACACCGTGATGGGTGTCGGTGGCGTGGTTGATGTGGCCTCTGAGATGGACATCGAGCGGCAAACCAAGGATTTCGGCCATACCCTGGGTTTCTGGGGCGTCCCGCCTGGCCCCTACATCATGCTGCCGATTTTGGGGCCATCCACCCTGCGGGACACCGTGGCGCTGCCGCTGGATTGGCAAGGCGACCTGGTCAGGCAAATTCCCTATGTGCCTGGGCGCAATGCGGCGACCGTACTGCGCGGCGTTGACACCCGGTCCAGCTTGCTCAAGGCCACGACCATGCTCGAAGAAGTCGCCTTGGACCGTTATACCTTCACCCGCGACGCCTTTTTGCAGCGCCGGCGAAATGATATCTTCGGCGGCTATCCGCCGGAAGAAGACGCCCCGACGCAGCCAGTAGTCCCAGATATGAAAGCTCTACCATGATTCGTCGATTCTTCAACCAATGCCTTGTAACTGGCTTACTGATTGGCGCTAGCCTTCTGGTCTTACCCGCCCGGGCGGCCGACGAGGCTGCTGACGTGCTGATCAAACGCCTGTCGAGCGAGGTGCTGGACACCATTCGCGCCGACAAGTCGATCCAGGCTGGTGATGTTGGCCGCATCATCGCATTGGTCGACACCAAAATCATGCCGAACGTGAATCTTCAGCGCATGACAGCTTCGGCTGTGGGACCGGCCTGGCGCCAGGCCACACCAGAGCAGCAAAAGCGCTTGCAGGACGAGTTCAAGACCCTGCTGGTACGCACCTATGCGGGTGCCTTGACCCAGATCATTGATCAGGCGATCATCGTTAAACCCCTGCGTGCTGCGCCTGAGGACAAAGAAGTGGTCGTGCGAACCGAGGTGAAGGGCCAGGGCGATGCTATCCAGCTTGATTACCGTCTGGAAAAAACTCCGGGTGAGGGCGCCGGCTGGAAAATCTACAACCTCAATGTGTTGGGCGTCTGGCTGGTTGAAACCTACCGCAGCCAGTTTGCGCAGGAAATCAATGCCAAGGGCTTGAACGGACTGATTAGCACGCTGTCCGATCGCAACAAGGCCAATGCTAAAAAAGGCTGATGGTGTTGGTGCTGCCCCCTCAACTGACGCAATCCGAGGCCAAGGCTTGCCTGCGTGTGCTTCAACTGGAGCTCCTGGCCCAGGCTGCAGCCGTGGTGGTGGATGCTGGTGCGCTGATCCGCTTTGATTCCGCGGCCTTGGCCGTACTGCTGGAGTTGCGGCGGCAAAGTCTGGCAACAGCTAAGACCTTTGCCGTAGCGCACATGCCGACTCGGCTGGCAGATTTGGCGGCGCTCTACGGCATTGGCGACTTGCTGGTCGCTTCGGTCGAGTGAGCCCGTAAAATAGCTGAATACATGTCCGCGATCTCGTTTCAGTCCGTCTCCAAAAGTTACCCCTCTCCGCGCGGACCCAAGTACAGTACCTTTTTAGCGCTGGACCAGGTCAGCCTCGACATCGAAGCAGGTGAATTTTTTGGCCTGCTGGGTCCTAATGGGGCTGGCAAGACCACCATGATTTCCATTTTGGCGGGTCTGACCCGTGCCAGCGGCGGCAGCGTCAAGGTGCTTGGCAGCGACGTGCAGACCGACTACGCCGATGCCCGGCGCAAACTGGGCGTGGTACCCCAAGAGCTGGTGTTTGACCCGTTTTTCAATGTGCGCGAGGCGCTGCGTTTTCAGTCGGGTTACTTTGGCATCCGTCACAACGACGCGTGGATCGATGAACTGCTTGACAGCCTTGGCCTGACCGACAAAGCCAACGCCAACATGCGCCAGCTGTCTGGCGGCATGAAACGCCGGGTGCTGGTGGCGCAGGCCCTGGTGCACAAGCCGCCGGTGATCGTGCTCGACGAGCCCACCGCGGGCGTCGACGTGGAACTGCGCCAGACCCTGTGGCAGTTCATTGCCCGGCTCAACAAGCAGGGGCACACTGTGTTGCTGACCACCCATTACCTGGAAGAGGCTGAGGCCCTGTGCGGGCGCATTGCCATGCTCAAGGCCGGTCGCGTGATTGCGCTAGACCGCACCAGTGAACTGCTGAAGGCTGCCTCGGGCAATGTGCTTCGCTTCAAGATCGACGGCGAGCTGCCACCGGCCTTGGCCCAGCAGGCGCGGATTACCGGGCGCATCGTGCAGTTTCCGGCCCATGATGCCCTGGACATTGAGACCTACCTGGCGGCTGTGCGCCAGGCTGGCCTGTTGGCGCAGGACATCGAGGTGCGCAAGGCCGACCTGGAAGACGTCTTCCTTGCGCTCATGGGTCAGCAGCACGAGGGCGGTGCTGCGGCCGCGCCGGCAACATGACCGGTTGGCGCACCCTGCTCTACAAGGAAGTGCTGCGCTTCTGGAAGGTCAGCTTCCAGACCGTGGCGGCCCCGGTGCTCACCGCTGTGCTGTACCTGCTGATCTTCGGGCATGTGCTGGAAAACCATGTCAAGGTCTATGACAGCATCAGCTACACCGCCTTTTTGGTGCCGGGGCTGGTCATGATGAGCGTGCTGCAAAATTCATTTGCCAACAGCTCGTCTTCGCTGATCCAGAGCAAGATCATGGGCAACCTGGTGTTTCTGCTGCTCACACCGCTGTCGCACTGGAGTTGGTTTTTTGCCTACGTGGGCTCCTCCGTGGCGCGTGGCCTGGTGGTCGGCTTGGGCGTGTTTGCGGTCACGGCCTGGTTTGCCGCGCCGGGCGTGGTTGCGCCGCTGTGGATTGTGGTGTTTGCAGTAATGGGTGCGGCGCTGCTCGGCACCCTGGGGCTGATCGCTGGTCTTTGGGCCGAAAAGTTCGACCAGCTTGCTGCGTTCCAGAACTTTGTCATCATGCCCATGACTTTCCTCAGCGGCGTGTTTTACTCCATCCATTCGCTACCCGCCTTCTGGCAGGGGGTGAGCCACCTGAACCCCTTCTTCTACATGATTGACGGCTTTCGCTTTGGCTTCTTTGGTCAGAGTGATGTGTCGCCCTGGCTCAGCCTGACCATTGTGGGTGTCGCTCTGGCGGTCGCCAGCGCACTGGCGGTGCACCTGCTGCGCATCGGTTACAAGATCCGCAGCTGAATCTCTCCACATGGACCCCTGACATGACCGCAGACCAACTCAAGACCCTGATCGCCGCTGGCCTGCGCTGCGAGCACCTCGAACTCGAAGGCGACGGCCGCCACTGGTATGCCACCATCGTCTCGCCCGAGTTTGAAGGCCAGCGCCCCATCCGCCGCCACCAGCAGGTCTACGCCACGCTCGGTGCCAAGATGCATACCGACGAGGTGCATGCCCTGTCGATGAAAACCTTTACCCCGGCCGAGTGGGCCGCCCAGCAGGCCTGAGCCACACGCCGACTTATGGACAAACTCTTGATTCGCGGCGGCCGCCGCCTGCACGGCGAAGTGAGCATTTCCGGCGCTAAAAACGCAGCCTTGCCCGAGCTGTGTGCCTGCCTGCTGACGGCAGAGCCTGTGACGCTGCGTAATGTGCCGCGTCTGCAGGACGTGGCCACCATGCTCAAGCTGATCCGCAATATGGGCGTGCAAGCCGAGCGCGCTGACGACGGCCTGCTGCAGGTTGACGCCAGCGCTCTGCACAACCCCGAAGCCCCCTACGAGCTGGTCAAGACCATGCGTGCCTCGGTGCTGGCGCTGGGGCCGCTGTTGGCGCGCTTTGGGCATGCCAAAGTTTCCTTGCCGGGCGGCTGCGCCATTGGGTCGCGCCCGGTGGACCAGCACATCAAGGGCCTGAGCGCCATGGGTGCCGACATCAAGGTGGCGCACGGCTACATGGTGGCGCGGCTGGCGCCGGGCCTGAAGCGGCTGCGCGGTGCACGCATCGCTACCGACATGGTCACCGTCACAGGTACAGAAAATTTCCTCATGGCCGCCTGCCTGGCCGAGGGGGAAACCATCCTGGAAAACGCCGCGCAAGAGCCCGAGATCCCTGACCTGGCCGAGATGCTCATCGCCATGGGCGCCCGCATCGAAGGCCATGGCAGCAGCCGCATCCGGATCCAGGGCGTTCCACACCTGCATGGCGCCACGCACCAGGTGGTGGCGGACCGCATCGAGACGGGCACCTTTTTATGCGCAGTGGCCGCCACCGGTGGCGACGTGATGCTGCGCCACGGCCGCGGTGACCATCTTGAGGCAGTGATTGAAAAACTGCGCGACGCTGGCGCTACCGTGACGCCGCTGGCCGAAGGCATTCGGGTGCAGGCAACGGGCCGCTTGCGCGCGCAGAGCTTTCGAACCACCGAGTACCCAGGTTTCCCTACCGACATGCAGGCCCAGTTCATGGCGCTGAACTGCGTCTCACTGGGTACAGCCAAGGTCACTGAAACGATCTTTGAGAACCGCTTTATGCATGTCAATGAGTTGGTTCGCCTGGGCGCCAACATCCAGATCGACGGCAAGGTGGTGCTGGTCGAGGGCGTGCCCCAGCTTTCTGGTGCCACCGTGATGGCCACCGACCTTCGCGCTTCGGCCAGCCTGGTGATTGCCGGTCTGGTGGCGGACGGCGACACGGTGGTGGACCGTATCTACCACCTGGACCGCGGCTATGACCAGATGGAGAGCAAGCTGCGCGCCCTGGGGGCGGACATTCAGCGCATCAAATGATCACCCTAGCCCTGTCCAAAGGCCGCATCTTTGAGGAAACCCTGCCGCTGCTGCGCGCCGCCGGCATCGAGGTGCTGGACGACCCGGACACCTCGCGCAAGCTGATTCTCGACACCAACCAACCGGACGTGCGTGTGCTGGTGGTTCGTGCCACCGACGTGCCCACCTATGTGCAGTACGGCGGCGCTGACTTAGGCATTACCGGGCGCGACACCCTGATAGAGCACATCGCTGCCTGGGGCGGCAGCGCTGGCGCGGCCGGCCTTTACCAGCCCTTAGACCTGGGCATTTCGCGCTGTCGCATCAGCGTGGCGGTGCGGGCTGATTTTGACTATGCCTACGCCGTGCGTCAGGGCTCGCGCCTCCGGGTGGCCACCAAGTACGTGGCCATTGCGCGAGAGTTTTTTGCCACCAAGGGCGTGCACGTGGACCTGATCAAGCTCTATGGCAGCATGGAACTGGCCCCGCTGATCGGCCTGTCAGATGCCATCGTGGACTTGGTCTCTACGGGCAATACTTTGCGTGCCAACCAACTGGTCGAGGTTGAGCACATCATGGACATCAGCGCTCGCTTGGTAGTGAACCAGGCCGCGCTCAAGCTCAAGCAGGCGCCCATCCGCGCCATCATTGATGCCTTTGCTGCTGCCATCCGCGCCTGAGCTGGTGTGAAGTTTGCTATGAATTTAGTAGCTAAACCCCTCCATTTATCAACAGCTAGCGCCACTTTTGAGGCTGATTTTCAGGCCCGCTTGCACTGGTCTGCTCAGGCCGATGCCGCCATCGAGCAGCGCGTGGCCGAGATCCTGGCCGACGTGCAGCAGCGCGGTGATGCCGCCGTGCTGGAATACACCCGCCGTTATGACGCACTGAACGCGCCTAGTGTGGCGGCGCTGGCGCTGTCTCCGGCCGAACTGCGCCAGGCTTTTGACGCCATTCCCCATGCCCAGCGCCAAGCGCTGCAGGCCGCCGCCCAGCGCGTGCGCAGTTACCACGAGGCGCAAAAGCGCGCCACCGGCCAGAGCTGGCAGTACCGCGACCCTGACGGCACATTGCTGGGGCAGAAGGTCACGCCGCTGGACCGGGTCGGCATCTACGTGCCGGGCGGCAAGGCGGCCTACCCCTCATCCGTTCTGATGAACGCCATGCCGGCCCAGGTGGCCGGCGTGGCCGAGATCATCATGGTGGTGCCCACACCGCACGGCGAGAAAAATCCACTGGTGCTGGCGGCGGCCCATCTGGCCGGCGTGCACCGGGTGTTCACCATCGGCGGGGCGCAGGCGGTTGCCGCGCTGGCCTACGGGACCGCCACCATTCCCAAAGTGGACAAAATCACCGGCCCTGGCAATGCCTACGTGGCGGCCGCCAAGCGGCGGGTTTTTGGCACTGTGGGCATCGACATGATTGCTGGCCCCAGCGAGATTCTGGTGCTGGCCGACGGCAGCACGCCGCCTGATTGGGTGGCGATGGACCTGTTCTCGCAGGCCGAACACGATGAGTTGGCGCAAAGCATCCTGCTCTGCCCCGACGCGGCCTACATTACTGCCGTACAGGCCAGCATCACCCGCCTGTTGCCCGAGATGCCCCGCGCCGCCATCATCGCCCGCTCGCTCAATGACCGTGGCGCCCTTATTCTGACCCGCAGCATGGAAGAGGCTTGTGCGCTGAGCAATCGCATCGCGCCCGAGCACTTGGAGGTCAGCAGCCGCGAGCCGCAGCGCTGGGAGCCCTTGCTGAAACATGCGGGCGCCATCTTCCTGGGGGCCTACACCAGCGAAAGTTTGGGCGACTACTGCGCCGGCCCTAACCACGTGCTGCCGACCAGCGGCACCGCCCGCTTCAGCTCACCGCTGGGCGTGTACGATTTCCAGAAGCGCAGCAGCTTGATCGAGGTCAGCCAGGCTGGTGCTCAGGTGCTGGGCCCGATTGCCGCCGAGCTGGCCTATGGCGAAGGGCTCCAGGCCCACGCGCGGTCGGCGGAGATGCGGCTCGACACGGTACCGGTACCGAGGGGCAAGCTGTGATTGACATCCTGCAAAAGGTTTTTCGACAAGACGTGCAAGCCATGCACGCCTACGCCATTCAGGACTCGACCGGCATGGTCAAGCTCGACGCCATGGAAAACCCGTACCAACTGCCGCCCGCCCTGCAGGCCGAGTTGGGTCAACGGTTGGGAGCGCTGGCGATCAACCGCTACCCAGGGGCTCGGGTCGACGAACTGCGGGCCGCGTTGGGTTGCCATGTTGGACTGCCCTCGGGCCACGCCCTGATGCTGGGCAATGGCTCTGATGAACTGATCAGCCTGCTGGCGTTGGCCTGTGCCCTGCCGTGCGCCAGCGTGCTGGCGCCAGTGCCGGGATTTGTGATGTATGCCATGAGCGCGCAACTGCAGGGACTGACCTTCCATGGCGTGCCCTTGACGCCTGATTTTGAGCTGGACGAGGCCGCCATGCTGGCCGCCATTGAACAGCACCGGCCCACCATCACCTACCTGGCTTACCCGAATAACCCCAGCGCCAACCTGTGGGAAGACGCGGTGATCGAGCGCATCATCCTGGCTGTGGGCGAGCAGGGCGGCTTGGTGGTGATGGATGAGGCCTACCAACCGTTTTCCAGCAAAAGCTACCTTGACCGCATGGGCCGGCATGGCCATGTTCTGCTGATGCGCACGCTGTCCAAGTTTGGGCTGGCCGGCGTGCGGCTGGGCTACCTGATGGGGCCGCAGGCGCTGATCGAGCAGGTGGACAAGGTGCGCCCACCCTATAACGTGAGTGTGTTGAACTGCGAGTGCGCCCTTTTCGCGCTTGAGCATGAGGCGGTTTTTGCGGCGCAGGCCCTTGCAATACGCGAACAACGTGCTATGCTTTTTGAAGCATTGGCTGATTTGCCTGGCGTTCGTGCTTACCCCAGCGACGCCAACATGATTCTGCTGCGCGTTCCGGACGCACAGCGCAGCTTTAACGGACTGAAACAACGCAAGGTCCTGGTCAAAAATGTATCTTCCCTGCACCCGCTGCTGGCCAATTGCCTGCGTCTGACGGTGGGCACCGCTGACGAAAACCGCTTACTGCTTAGTGCCCTGCAGGAATCCCTATGACCAACACCTTATTGCCAGAAGCCGCCGCACCCCGTACCGCTGTGGTGTCCCGCAGCACGGCCGAGACCAAGATCACGGTAGGGGTCAATCTGGATGGCACGGGCCTTGCGCGCTTGCACACCGGCATTGGTTTTTTTGACCACATGCTTGACCAGATTGCGCGTCACGGCCTGATCGACTTGGACGTCCAGGCCGAGGGCGATTTGCACATTGATGGCCATCACACCGTGGAAGATGTGGGCATCACGCTGGGGCAGGCAGTGCACCGGGCCTTGGGGGACAAACGCGGCATCCGCCGCTACGGGCATGCCTACGTGCCGCTGGATGAAGCGCTGTCGCGGGTGGTGGTTGATTTTTCAGGTCGGCCCGGACTGGTGATGAACGTGCCTTTCAAGAGCAGCATGATTGGCACCTTTGACAGCCAGTTGGCGCACGAGTTTTTTCAGGGTTTTGCCAACCACGCTTTTGTGACGTTGCACATTGACAACCTGCGCGGCGAGAACGCGCACCACCAGGCCGAGACCGTTTTCAAGGCCTTTGCCCGTGCCCTGCGCGTGGCGCTTGAGTTCGATCCCCGCGCCCTGGCCACCATTCCGTCGACCAAGGGCAGCCTTTGAGCACAGTCGCGGTGGTCGATTACGGGATGGGCAACCTGCGCTCGGTGTCGCAGGCTGTCAAGGCTGCGGCAGCAGACAGTGGCCACCGGGTGCTGGTGACCAACCGCCCCGACGAGGTGCGAGCCGCCGAGCGCGTGGTCCTGCCAGGCCAAGGCGCCATGCCCGACTGCATGCACGAGCTGCGCGCCTCAGGGCTGCTGGCGGCGGTGCTAGAAGCGGCTGCCAGCAAGCCACTGTTTGGGGTGTGTGTGGGCATGCAGATGCTGCTGGATCACAGTGCCGAGGGTGACACGCCGGGCCTAGGTCTGGTACACGGCCAGGTGAGTAAATTTGAGTTGCGTGGTCAGTTGCAGCCCGACGGCAGCCGCTACAAGGTGCCACAAATGGGCTGGAACCAGGTGGGCCGCGCTGGCACCGCTGGCGAGGGGCACGCCGTATGGGGATCGATCCCCGAGGGCAGTTATTTCTATTTCGTCCACAGTTTTTTCGCCCAACCGTCGGATGCGCGCCACACTGTGGGCGAGACCGAGTACGGTCAGCGCTTTTGCTCAGCCATTGCGCGCGATAATATTTTTGCAACGCAATTTCACCCGGAAAAAAGTGCCACCCACGGTCTGTCTCTGTACCGGAACTTCCTGCACTGGCGTCCCTGATGGCGATTCCAGTGGCTGGTTGGGTGGCGTCATGCCCGTTTTCCCACCCCTCTGAAGCACTATGCTTTTAATCCCCGCAATCGATCTCAAAGACGGCCAGTGTGTTCGCCTCAAGCAGGGCGACATGGCGCAATCGACCACGTTTGGCGAAGACCCCGCTGCGATGGCCCGCAATTGGGTCAGCAAGGGCGCGCGGCGCTTGCACCTGGTTGACCTGAACGGCGCCTTCGCGGGCCATCCCAAAAATGAGATGGCTATTCGCAAAATTCTGCGTGAGGTCGGCAGCGAGGTGGATGTTCAGCTCGGTGGCGGCATCCGTGACCTTGACACCATTGAGCGCTACCTGGATGCAGGCCTGCGCTATGTCATCATCGGCACGGCGGCGGTCAAAAATCCCGGTTTTTTGCAAGATGCTTGCACAGCTTTTGGCGGTCACATCATCGTGGGGCTTGATGCGCGGGAAGGCAAGGTCGCGACCGATGGCTGGAGCAAGCTCACCCGGCATGACGTGGTTGATCTGGGCAAAAAGTTCGAAGACTACGGCGTCGAGTCGATCATTTACACCGACATTGGCCGCGACGGCATGCTGACAGGCATCAACATCGAGGCAACGGTCAAGCTGGCGCAGGCGCTCACGATCCCGGTGATCGCGTCCGGCGGCTTGAGTGGCCTCGCCGACATCGAGGCCCTGTGCGCAGTGGAAGACGAGGGCGTTGAGGCAGTGATTTGCGGCCGAGCCATCTACAGCGGTGACCTGGATTTCGCGGCAGCGCAGGCCCGCGCCGACGAACTCAACGGATGACGGGTGCTCGCTAAGCGCATCATTCCCTGCCTGGATGTGACAGGGGGGCGGGTGGTCAAAGGCGTTAATTTTCTTGAGCTGCGCGATGCCGGCGATCCGGTGGAGATAGCGGCTCGCTACAACGAGCAGGGGGCCGATGAGCTCACCTTTCTCGACATCACCGCCACCAGCGACGGCCGCGACCTGATTTTGCACATCATCGAGGCGGTGGCCTCGCAGGTATTTATACCATTGACCGTGGGCGGTGGCGTCCGCACTGTGGACGATGTGCGCCGTCTGCTTAATGCCGGCGCTGACAAAACCAGCTTCAATTCGGCTGCTCTGGCGCGGCCGCAGGTCATCCAGGAGGCCTCCCAACGCTACGGTGCCCAGTGCATCGTGGTGGCTATTGATGCTAAACGCCGCTTTGGCGACGACATGATGGCCCGGGGAGAGGGTTGGGATGTCTACAGCCATGGCGGGCGTAAAAACACGGGACTCGACGCCGTGGCCTGGGCCCGCCAAATGGCCGAGCATGGCGCTGGCGAGATCCTGCTGACCAGCATGGACCGCGATGGCACCAAGGCCGGTTTTGATTTGGCGCTGACGCGTGCCGTGAGCGATGCGATCGACGTGCCAGTCATTGCTTCGGGCGGCGTCGGAACGCTGGACCATTTGGCCGACGGCATCCGGCTGGGCGGCGCCGACGCGGTGCTGGCGGCCAGCATCTTCCACTACGGCGAGTTCACGGTCACACAAGCCAAGACTCACCTGGCCAGCTGCGGCATCCCGGTGCGTCTCTAGCTCGCCAGGCCTGTCGCTCCACCCCACCAGCGTCTGGCAATCGGCGACAATTCCAACATGAAATGGCTGGATGAAATCAAATGGGACGCGCAGGGCCTGGTGCCGGCCATCGCACAGGAGGCTGTCACAGGCGACGTGCTGATGTTTGCCTGGATGAACCGCGAGGCTTTGCAGGCCACGGTCGACACCGGTCGGGCGGTGTATTTCAGCCGCTCACGCGGAAAGCTCTGGTTCAAGGGGGAAGAGTCCGGCCACGTGCAGACCGTGCATGAAATCCGCCGCGATTGCGATCAGGACGTTATTCTGCTGCGGGTTAGCCAATTGGGCCACTCGCCTGGCATTGCCTGCCACACCGGTCGTCACAGCTGCTTTTTCAGTGTCTATGACAATGGCCAGTGGCAAGCCCGGGACCCGGTCTTGAAAGACCCGCAAACCATTTACAAGTAAGCCGCGATGACCGAAACCCCTTTGCCACCTGATACCTTGGCACGCTTGGCTGAAGTGATCGAGAGCCGCCTGCCGCAACACGGGGGTGACCCCGACACCAGCTATGTCGCCCGCCTGCTGCATCGTGGGCCGGACGCTTTTCTCAAGAAAATCGGCGAGGAAGCGACCGAGGTGGTGATGGCCGCCAAGGATGCTGATCACGGTGCCGACACCTCAAACATAGTGGCCGAGGTGGCAGACCTCTGGTTTCACTGCCTGATCGCGCTGGCCCACTACGGCCTGCATCCGGGGCAGGTGCTGGCTGAGCTTGAACGACGCGCAGGCACCAGTGGCATTGAAGAAAAAGCATTGCGCAAGGCGTTGGCGCGTGAAGGGGCTGGCTTATGAACCAACCGGTGCCGGATGCGCAGCAATTGCAGTCGCTCAATACCGTTGGCACGATCAGCTATGTGCTGCACCTGATTGTGGCGGTTGGTGCGCTAATTCCAGGCGGGCAACTTGGCCCGGTGTTGCTGATTGCCGCTCTTGTGATCGACTTGGTTAAGCGACCTATGGCCGAGGGTAGTTGGCATGCCTCTCACTTTCGCTGGCGAATTCGTACGGTCTGGATCGCTGCGCTGCTGTATGCGCTGACCGCGCCTTTATGGTTTGCATTCCTCTTTCCTGGGTGGATCGCCTGGGGCTTGATTTCAGTCTGGTTTTTGTACCGCATCGTTACCGGCATGCTGCGTATGAACCAGGGCCAACCCATGGAGAACTCGCCATGAGCGCGTCGATTGAGGCTTCAGACCCGAACTGCCTGTTTTGCCGGATCGTGGCAGGCCAGATTCCATCTCGCTTGGTTTACCAAGACGATGAGATCTATGCCTTTCACGACATCCACCCCTGGGCGCCGGTGCATTTTTTGATGATTCCCAAGCTGCATATTCCATCTATGGCGCAACTGCAAGCTGAGCATGAGAGCCTACTCGGCCGTATGATGGTTCTGGCGTCCAAGCTGGCCTTTCAGGAAGGATGCAGACCCTACCCGGCGGGTGGGTTTCGGCTGTTGAGCAATACGGGTGCCGATGGGAAGCAGGAGGTACACCACCTGCACATTCATGTGATGGGTGGCCCTCGGCCCTGGCTCAGGGGTTAAATTTGGGCACTGCGTGAATGTCTTCAGTGCCGACTAAAATGTTTTTATTATTAGGAGAAAGTCATGGGTTCCTTTTCCATTTGGCACTGGCTGATCGTGCTGCTGATTGTGGTGATGGTGTTTGGTACCAAGAAGCTTAAAAACCTTGGGGGTGACCTGGGGGGCGCGGTCAAGGGCTTCAAGGACGGCGTGAAAGACGGCGGTGCGGCAGCGGACGACAAGGCCGCACCAGCGCCATCGCAAGTAACAGCGGCCACTGGCGCTGAAAAAGCAACGATCGACGTTGAAGCCAAGCAAAAGTCCTGATGCTTGCCCGATGCCTTTGCTGGCGCCAATATGATTGACCTGGGCGTATCCAAGATTGCCCTGATTGGCGCAGTCGCACTGATCGTGATCGGGCCTGAAAAGTTGCCCCGCGTGGCACGTACCATCGGGACCCTGCTCGGCAAGGCTCAGCGTTATGTGGCGGATGTCAAGGCCGAAGTCAGCCGCTCCATCGAACTTGAAGAATTCAAGAAGATGAAAGAGACGGTGGAGGGCGCATCCAAAGAGGTGGAGAGCGCGATCCAGACCCAGGCTGGCGATTTTGAAAAAACCTGGGCTGAAGTTACCGATACAGCCAGTCACACGCCGGCAACTGAAGCCTTGGTCTCGCACCCGGCCTACAGTCACCCTGGCAAGAAATGGCGTGTCAAACAAGGGGCGACGCCGAGTTGGTACAAGGCTCGTTCCGGCATTCGCACCAAGGCCCTGTCCGGCGCCGCCCGTGTGGCGCGTTATCGGCCCCAAAAGTTCAATTAATGACTGATTTCTCCCCCAAAAAAGACGAACTCGAAGGCACCGAACAGCCTTTTGTGCAGCACTTGGTGGAGCTGCGCGACCGTCTGGTCAAAGCGACGGTGGCGATCGTCATCGTGGCCGCTGCGCTGGCTTTGTTTCCAGGGCCCGCAGCCCTGTACGATTTCTTGGCGGCGCCACTGGTGGCCCACCTGCCCAAGGGCAGCACGCTGATCGCGACCTCGGTTATTTCGCCGTTCATGGTGCCGCTCAAGGTGTTGATGATGGCCGCGTTCCTCCTGGCCTTGCCGGTGGTGCTATGGCAGGTCTGGGCCTTTGTGGCGCCCGGACTCTATTCCCATGAGAAAAAGCTGGTGATGCCGCTTGTGGTGTCCAGCACGCTGCTGTTTTTTATTGGCGTGGCGTTTTGCTACTATTTTGTTTTCGGGCAGGTGTTCAGCTTCATCCAAAGTTTCGCGCCCAAGAGCATCGCGGCCACCCCAGACATCGAGGCCTATCTGAGCTTTGTGCTAACGATGTTCCTCGCCTTCGGGCTGGCGTTTGAGGTGCCCATTGTTGTGGTGGTTCTGGCGCGTATGAACATTGTGTCAATTCAGAAGCTCAAGGATTTTCGGGGCTACTTTGTGGTGCTGGCCTTCATCATTGCCGCGATCGTGACACCGCCGGATGTGGTTTCGCAACTGGCGCTCGCCATTCCCATGTGCCTGTTGTATGAGGTGGGTATCTGGGCCGCCCGCATTTTCATCAAGCACACCCAAGCTCCCGCCGATGACGCGGACTCAACTTAGCTTTGGCCTCTACTGGACCCGTGGCTTCGGTTTAGGTCGCACGCCCGGCGACACCATCAGCTCAAGTTGCTGATCACGGCGCAGCAAGCTGAATGGCGCCGCCTTTGCAGGTTTGAGTGCGGCCACACGCGACAACAACTCCGCCACATTGGCCACCGGCTTGCCGGCCACTGCTGTGACCACGTCCCCGGGACGGATGCCGGCCAAGGCAGCAGGCCCGTTTTGCAACACCCCGGTAATGATCACACCCGTACGTGCTTTTACACCGAAGGTCTCGGCCAATTCGGGCGACAGTTCATTGGGTTCCACCCCAATCCAGCCCCGGGTCACCTGGCCATCCTGCACGATGCCTTCGAGCACCAGTTGAGCTGCCGATACGGGAATAGCAAAACCTATGCCCATATTGCCGCCAGAGCGCGAATAAATGGCGGTATTGATGCCCAGCAGATTGCCCTGGGTGTCGACCAGTGCTCCCCCTGAGTTACCGGGGTTGATAGCGGCGTCGGTCTGGATGAAATTCTCGAACGTGTTGATGCCGAGTTGGTTGCGCCCTAGTGCACTGACAATGCCGCTGGTCACGGTTTGCCCCACGCCGAAGGGGTTGCCAATGGCCAGCACCTGGTCACCGACCTGCAGTGTGTCTGAACTGCCCAGCACGATCACCGGCAGGCGGTCGAGGTCAATCTTGAGCACGGCCAGGTCGGTATCGGGGTCTGTGCCAATGACCTTGGCGCGGGCGTGTCGACCATCGTTCAGAATCACTTCGATTTCGTCGGCACTCTCAACCACATGGTTGTTGGTCAAGATATAGCCGTTGGCGCTGACGATCACGCCACTGCCCAGGCCGACTTGGGGCTCGTTGCCCTGGTCGCCAAAGAAAAACTTGAACCAGGGGTCGCCGCTGTTGGGGTGTTGGCGGGCTGCCTTGCTGGTGTTGATACTGACCACGGCGGCGGAGGCTTTTTGAGCGGCCAGCCTGAAGCTGCCTGCAGGAACCGCAGCCGGGTCGCCGGCCGGCGCCTGCAACACGGCCGCCCCACCAGAGCGCCAATTGCGCAGGCCACCCCATTCGGGCTTGAGCGTACCGACCACGAAATAGGCCGCTAGCAGTACGGTGACAGTTTGGGAAAACAACAACCAGAAGCGTTTCATGACTAGGCAAGGCGGTCAAGGCCAAGTTTGAGATAGGTGCGCGGGACGGCGTGCACAAATTGTAGGGGGCATGTCGTGGCCGGCAGCCATTGACGAAGTAAAGTCAATGGGTTCATGTCAAAGCCAAGCTACGTTATTGCTATACAGCCCGCAGCGCCGCCCAAGCCGGCGCTCGGTACGCCCTGCAATGGCTGCGGGGTGTGCTGCCTGTTTGCGCCCTGTCCCCTGGGCATGTTGTTGTCGCGGCGCCGGCATGGCGCCTGCGCGGCCCTGCGGTGGCAGGCCGAGCTTGGCATTTACCGCTGTGGCGCCCTGAGCGCGCCCGAGCCTGTGCTCGCCAGCGCCCTGCCGCGCCTGCTGCGAGGCCTGGCACCCCGGCTTGCGCCCTGGCTGGCGCGGCTGGCTTGGCGCTGGATAGCCGCGGGCCAAGGCTGTGACAGCAGCCTGTCGGTACAGCGCCAGGCCAGTGCCGACACCACGCCGATAAACGCACCGAAAAACCCGCCGACAATAACAGTTGGTGTGCCGACCCGGGCGCCCAACCCAGACAACCCGCCGCCACCTGAACCATGACCGATCGCCACCAGTTCGTCCTGACCCTGAATGCCCTGCTGCAGCCCGAGCGCTTCAAGGATTACTGCCCCAACGGCCTGCAAGTGGAGGGCGCAGCTCGGGTTCGCCGCCTGGTCTCGGGCGTGACCGCCAGCCGTGCCTTGATCGAAGCGGCCGTGGCTGCGCAGGCCGATACGATTCTGGTGCACCATGGGTTGTTCTGGCAGGGGCAGGACGCGTGTGTGACCGGTTGGATGAAGCAGCGGCTTGCGCTGCTGCTGGCGCATGACATCAACCTGCTGGCCTATCACCTGCCCCTCGACGCCCATCCGGTGTTGGGTAACAACGCGCAACTGGGCCGGCAGTTGGGCCTGGTGGCACAGAGCCAGTTTGGAGAGCAGTCGCTAGTGTGCATCGGTGCGCCCATTGAGATCGGCGGCTTTGCCGACGCCGGTGCCTTGGCACGGCATGTTGAATTCAGACTAAATCGGGCTGTAACCCTTGTCGGAGCTGGCGTTTCAGCTATCACAAAAATAGCGTGGTGTACTGGGGGGGCGCAGCGTTATTTTGAGGCGGCCATCGCCGCGGGTGCTCAGGCCTACATTACCGGTGAAATCTCTGAGCCCCAGGCTCACTTGGCACGCGAGTGCGGCGTGGCCTATCTGGCTTGTGGTCACCATGCGAGCGAGCGCTATGGCGTGCAGGCAGTGGGCGAACATCTGGCTGAACAACTCGGTCTGGTGCATCAGTTCATTGACATCGACAACCCAGCCTAAGCCGCAGGCCGACCATGCCACAAGCCGCCAATTTGCCCTTGATCGCCATCACCTTGGGTGACCCCGCCGGCATTGGGCCAGAGATCATCGCCAAGGCCTTTCGTGATGCGCCTGAGCTGACCAGAGCTTGTTTTGTGGCGGGTGATGTGGCCGCGCTGCGGCGCGCAACGCAGCAAATTTCCGCGGGTGAGCCGGTCTTGCCTGTAGCGGTTCTGGCCACGCCAGAAGACGCGCGTGAGCTGCCGCCGCGCTGCTTGCCCATTTTGCAGGTGGTAGCGCCTGCGTCGCTGGTGACCATGGGTGCCGTGAGCGCTGCCGCCGGGCGCATGGCTGCGGAATGTGTGGTCTGGGCGACGCAAGCCGCCTTGCGCGGGCAGATCGGTGCGTTGGTCACGGCGCCGCTGCACAAGGAGGCGCTGGCCTTGGCTGGCGCGCCGCATCATGGCTACCCGGGGCACACCGAAATGTTGCAAGCCCTGGCTGCGGCCCATGGGCAGCAAGCCGTGGCGACGCTGCCGGTGCGCATGATGCTCGCCAATGACGAACTGCGGGTGGTGCTGGTCAGTATCCACCTGTCCCTGCGCCAGGCGCTTGACGCGGTCACCTTTGACCAGGTGCTGCAAACGTTGCAGATCACGCACCGGTCACTGCTAGCCATGCTGGGTCGCGCGCCACGCATCGCTGTTGCAGGGCTGAATCCACACGCGGGCGAAGGGGGCCTATTTGGCCGGGAGGAGATCGACATCATCGCGCCTGCTGTGGCGGCGGCGCAGGCGCAGGGATTGCAGGTGCAAGGCCCGTTCGCGCCAGACACGGTGTTCATGCGGGCCAGAGCCAAGGCGGGCCAACCGGCGGCTTTTGATGTTGTGGTGGCTATGTACCACGACCAGGGTTTGATCCCCGTGAAATACCTGGGTGTAGAGAAGGGCGTCAATGTCACGCTGGGCCTACCCTTGGTGCGCACCAGCCCGGACCATGGAACCGCTTTTGACATCGCCGGCAGCGGGCAAGCTGACGCCTCGAGCCTGCTGGCGGCAATTCGCATGGCACGCCGACTGTCGCATCGTCAGTGGACTCAGCCAGAATAAATGGCTCTAGCCCTTGCTGAATAAGGATTCGTTGCTATCTAAAAAATAGCAATTACTTTTTCAGACTGTCCCGGATCTCTCTGAGCAACAAAACGTCTTCCGCCGGCGCTGCGGGCGCCACTGGCGCTGCTTCGGCGGGTGCATTCTTTTTCATTCGGTTGATCTGCTTCACCATCATGAAGATGATGAATGCCAAAATCGTGAAGTTGACCGCCACCGTGATGAAGCTTCCATAGGCAAACACTGGCACACCGGCCTTGCGGATAGCGTCCAGGCTGCTGCCTGTGCCCGCTGGGACTTGTCCCAGCACCACATAAAGGCTGGAAAAATCAAGTTTACCGAACACCATGCCCGCCACCGGCATGATCAGGTCGCCCACCACCGAGTCGACAATTTTGCCAAAGGCGCCGCCAATGATCACGCCGACGGCCAGGTCGATCACATTGCCCTTGACCGCGAACTCCCGGAATTCCTGCAATACGCCCATGTTGGTTTCCTTGACGAGAATTAAGACGTAGAGAGTATCCACCACAAGTGTGGGGTGGCGCAACTGTCAGCACCTTAGCACTGCCATAGCGGTCAGTTACAATTCGGGCTTACCCTGTAGTGATGTTTTTCATTGAGGATTCCCATGAGTGAGAGCCTAGTTGAGCCCGGTCAGATGGATGCCAGTAAACGCACCTGGTTGATCGCATCCAGCTGTGTGGGCGCGGTTGGCGGTATTGCCGCTGTCGTGCCTTTTGTCAGTAGTTTCCAGCCCTCCGAGCGGGCAAAAGCGGCTGGTGCCGCAGTAGAAGCCGATATTTCTGCCTTGAAGCCGGGTGAAAAAATGACCGTCGAGTGGCGCGGCAAACCGGTCTGGATTGTGCGCCGCACCCCAGAGCAACTGGCGGCACTGCCTAAATTGAATTCACAGTTGGCCGATCCCAAGTCTGAGCGCAAGCCCGCCGAGCAAGCGCCGTCCTACGCGCGCAATGAGGCGCGCTCCATCAAACCTGAGTACATGGTGGCCGTGGGTATCTGTACCCATCTTGGCTGTTCGCCGTCCGACAAGTTTCAGACGGGCGCCCAGCCTTCGCTTCCCGATGACTGGCAAGGTGGTTTTTTCTGCCCATGCCACGGCTCCACGTTCGACATGGCTGGTCGCGTCTACAAAAACAAGCCCGCGCCAGACAACCTTGAGGTGCCGCCACACATGTACCTCTCAGACACTAAGCTCCTTATCGGCGAAGACAAAAAGGCCTAAGGAGGAACATCATGGCTGAATATCACGAAATTTCTCCCAACGCGCCGGCGGCTGACAAGCTGCTGAACTGGGTTGACAACCGTTTTCCCGCCTCCAAGCTCTTCAAAGAGCATATGAGCGAGTACTACGCGCCGAAAAACTTCAATTTCTTCTATATTTTCGGTGCGCTGGCGGTGCTGGTGTTGGTGATCCAGATCGTGACCGGAATTTTCCTGGTCATGCACTACAAGCCCGACGCAGCGCTGGCCTTTGGCTCTGTCGAATACATCATGCGCGATGTGCCATGGGGCTGGCTGATCCGCTACATGCACTCCACCGGGGCGTCGGCCTTCTTTCTGGTGGTTTATATGCACATGTTCCGGGGCCTGATTTACGGTAGCTACCGCAAGCCGCGCGAACTGATCTGGTTGTTTGGTTGCGGTATTTTTCTGGTGTTGATGGCTGAAGCCTTCATGGGCTATTTGCTGCCATGGGGTCAGATGAGCTACTGGGGCGCTCAGGTGATCGTCAACCTGTTTTCGGCTATCCCTTTCATCGGTCCTGATCTGGCCTTGCTGATTCGTGGTGATTTCGTGGTGGGAGACGCCACCCTGAACAGATTCTTCAGCTTCCATGTGATCGCGATGCCCCTGGTGTTGCTGGGCTTGGTGGTGGCACACATCATCGCCCTGCACGAGGTAGGCTCCAACAACCCGGATGGCGTCGAGATCAAGGCTAAGCGTGACGCCTCTGGAAAACCACTGGACGGCATCCCGTTCCATCCCTACTACACGGTGCACGACATCTTTGCAGTCAGCGTGTTCCTGATGGTGTTCACGGCGATCGTGTTCTTCGCACCGGAAATGGGTGGTTATTTCTTGGAGTACAACAACTTCATTCCGGCTGACCCGTTCAAGACGCCGCTACACATCGCTCCAGTCTGGTATTTCACGCCGTATTACTCCATGTTGCGGGCCGTGACGGACGAGATGATGTATGCCCTGATCGCTTGCGTGCTGGCAGGCGCTTTTCTGACCGTGACCCGGGTTAGCATGCCGACCGTTTTCAAGGGTGTGCTTGTTGGCGGTGCTGCGGTGATCGTCGCCATGATGCTGTCGATCGACGCCAAGTTCTGGGGCGTGGTGGCCATGGGCGGCGGGGTGATGATCCTGTTCTTCTTGCCTTGGCTTGACAACAGCCCGGTGAAATCGATCCGTTACCGGCCTGATTGGCACAAATACCTGTATGTCGTGTTTGTACTGGATTTCCTGGTTCTGGGCTACCTGGGCATACTGCCGCCGTCTGACATAGGCGGTCGGGTGTCGCAGATCGGCACGCTGTTCTATTTTGGGTTCTTTCTCCTGATGCCCTGGTGGAGTCGTCTGGGAGAACCGAAGAAGGTGCCTGATCGCGTCACCTTCACGGCGCATTGAACTGGGGAAAGAAATGATGAGAACCATGAGTTTTGTAAAGAAAATGGCCACCGTGATCCTGATGGCCGTGGGGTTGGTGGGTTTGGTTCAAGCTGCCGGTGGCGGCATGGCCTGGGATAAGGCCCCGAACAAGACCAATGACATGGCTGCGCTGCAAAACGGCGCCAAAATTTTTGTTAACTACTGCCTGAATTGCCACTCGGCAGCCTACATGCGCTACAACCGGCTGCAAGACATTGGCCTCACCGAAGAGCAGATCAAGAGCAATCTGCTGCTGACTAACGCCAAGATTGGAGAGACCATGAAGGCGGCCATAGACCCGCAGCAGGCTAAGGCTTGGTTCGGCGGTAATCCGCCAGACCTGACCGTTATTGCACGTTCCCGTGCTGGTGCCAATGGCTCTGGGGCAGACTACCTGTACACCTACTTGCGCACGTTTTACCGTGACGCGGACAAACCTACGGGTTGGAACAATCTGGCATTCCCCAATGTCGGAATGCCGCACGTGTTGTGGGAGCTGCAGGGTGACCGCCGTCCGGTCTTCGACACCCGCCAGGAGCACGGTCATGACGTCCAGATCTTCAAGGGCTGGGAACAGGTCAGCCCTGGCACCATGACACCCTTGCAATTCGACCAATCCATCGGTGATCTGGTCAGCTACCTGCAGTGGATGGGCGAGCCAATTCAAAATACCCGTGTGCGTATCGGGGTCTGGGTTTTGCTGTTCCTTGGTATCTTTAGCGTCTTTGCCTGGCGCCTCAACGCGGCTTACTGGAAAGACGTCAAGTAGTACTGACCAAGCGCTTCGTCCGCTCCCTGCGGGGTCGGGTCGGGGTATTCTGGAGTGGGCCTGTTAGCGCAGCCCACTCTTTTTGATTTTTAGGAGCCTCCACCATGATGGTGCTTTATTCGGGTACGACCTGTCCTTTTTCCCACCGCTGCCGTTTTGTGCTGTTTGAAAAAGGCATGGATTTTGAAATCCGCGACGTTGATCTTTACAACAAACCCGAAGACATCAACGTCATGAACCCCTATGGGCAGGTGCCCATCTTGGTTGAGCGGGATCTGATCCTGTATGAGTCAAACATCATCAATGAGTACATTGATGAGCGGTTTCCGCACCCGCAATTGATGCCGGGCGACCCGGTTGACCGGGCGAGGGTGCGCTTGTTCCTGCTCAATTTTGAGAAGGAACTGTTTGTTCACGTTTCAATCCTTGAGTCGCGCACCTCCAAGAGCAACGAGAAACTGGTAGATAAGGCTCGTGCTCATATTCGTGACCGCCTGACGCAATTGGCCCCGGTGTTCCTGAAAAACAAATACATGTTGGGCGATGGCTTCTCCATGCTCGATGTGGCCATCGCCCCGTTGTTGTGGCGCCTGGATTATTACGGCATTGAACTGAGCAAAAATGCAGCTCCGCTGCTCAAATACGCTGAGCGTATTTTTTCGCGTCCAGCCTACATTGAGGCGCTGACGCCATCTGAAAAGGTTATGCGTAAATAACACGGGGAGTTTTTGGTCATGATTGAAGCGCCTGACACCACCTCAACCCGTCCCTACCTGATTCGCGCCCTCTACGAGTGGTGTACCGACAACGGGTTCACGCCCTACGTGGCGGTAGCTGTCGACGACAGCGTACAAGTACCCCGCGAGTACGTGAAAGACGGAGAGATTGTGCTGAACGTCAGCTTCGATGCCACCAGCTCGCTCAAGCTGGGTAATGAATTCATCGAGTTCAAGGCTCGTTTTGCCGGTACGCCGCGTGAGATCATGGTGCCGGTGGGCCAGGTGTTGGCGATTTTTGCCCGTGAAAATGGCCAGGGTATGGCGTTCCCACGCACTTCGCCCAAGGCCACCAACCTGTTGGCGGGTGGCTCGGTGTCGCCTGCCGCGGCAGCTGCAGAAACGACAACCAACCGTGCTCTGGCGCTCGATGCTGAGCGGCGTGTTGTTCCCTTGTCCAGCATTGATGGTGATCGACGCCAAAGCAGCCCTCAAGATGAACCAGAACCACCACGCTCGCCGCCGGCAGGCCCCCGCCCGGCCCTGAAACGCGTGAAATAGTTCTTGTCGTTGATCAAGGGTGCCCTGACGGGCAGCTAAAATAGCGGCGTGCCGATTTAGCTCAGTTGGTAGAGCAACCGCCTTGTAAGCGGTAGGTCATCAGTTCGAATCCGATAATCGGCACCATTTAACTGTTTCACACAGTATCAAGACACCCCAAAACCCGCCTTCTTCATTGGAGAGCGGGTTTTTTATCGCCTCAACACAACTCAGGCGGTAACATGACCTTTCAGCAATCTGGCGGTACTTCTGGCGGTATCTCGAAATACCGCCAAAGCACATACCGCCAAAAGGGGGGAATATGGCACTGACAGACACCTTTGTTAAGAGCGTCAAACACACTGGGGCACCGGCTGGCGACAAACACACCGACGGCGGGGGCATGTACCTGCTGGTCAACGGCGCGGGCAGGTACTGGCGCATGAATTACCGCTTTGCCGACAAGCGCAAGACGCTGGCGCTAGGCACCTATCCCGAGGTATCCCTTGCCAAGGCCAGAGCGCGGCGCGAGAAGGCGCGGGAACAGTTGGCCGATGGCATTGATCCCAGTGCTGCCAAGCGGGAGGAGAAAGCGGAACAGGCGGCGGCCAGCGTCAACACCTTCAAGGCGGTGGCTTTGGAGTGGCACACCATGAAAGAAAAGGGCTGCGCGGCCAATACTTCTAAAAAGCGATTGACCCAGTTGGAGAACCACATTTTCCCGGCCATTGGCAGCCGACCCGTCGCGGACGTGAAACCGCCGGAAATACTGGCGCTGCTGAAAGGCGTTGCGGCCACGGGCACGGCCTACACGGCGGGCAGGTTGCGCGAGATATGCGGACAAGTGTTCCGCTATGCCATCCAGACCGGCAAGGCCACCTATGACCCGGCAGCGGCTATGCGCGGTGCCATCGAGAAGCACGCAGTCAACCACCGGCCAGCGTTGACCACCCGGCGCGAGTTTGGCGAGTTTGTGCGTGACCTGCGGGACACCACACGGGCAGACCCGCTCACCAAGTTGTGCGCCCGCTTTGGTTTGCTGACCTGGACACGGCCCAAGGAGCTGCGGCAAGCCAAGTGGGATCAGTTCGACATGGACGCGGCAGAGTGGCGAATTCCCGCCATTGAAATGAAAACTGGCAAGCACCTGCAAGCGCACACGGTGGCGCTGTCTGTGCAGGCGCTGGCGATCTTGCCCGAGCTGCGTGCGCTGTCGGGGCATACCGATCGGCTGTTTCCCAGTGGCGGCAGCAGTGGCGGGGTGATCAGCGAAAACACCATCAACAACCTGTTCCGGCGCATGGGCTATATCGACCGGCAAAGCCACCACGGTCTGCGAGCATCGGCGCGGAGTCTGCTAAGTGAACGGGGCTGGTCCACCGAGGCACTGGAGCGCCAGCTTGACCACAAAGAGGCGAACAAGGCGGTTGCGGCCTACGCCCGCAGCCAGCACCTGGACGAGCGCAAGCGGTTCATGGCGGATTGGGGCGCGCTCGTTTTGGCCTTGGAGTCTGGCGACAACGTGATTCCGATTCGCAGCGGTACAAAATAACCAGCATTGCCAGCCCTAGGCTGATCCCCGAAACCCCGTTTTCCCTGACGGGCTGGGCTGGCACTTAATCAGGGGCGGGACAGGGAATAAAAATGAGTTTGAACGTTGATCTTCGGGATGCGCATGAAATTTCTGACCATTGGAGGCTGTGTGAGGAGTTCACAGTTAAGCAAGCTGCGTTACTAATCGTTGGTTGTGATCCTGGTTCTGAGTTCGGATACTGCGAACAATGGAAGCCCCATGAACGACCAACAGGATATGAAGCTGCGAGGCAGGCGCTAACTGCGGCGTTGCGAAAAAAGTCAGTGATGGGCACGCTTTACGGGATTGCCGAAACGGACATGAACGGAAATGAGATCGGTGAAATAGCCGGAACAATTGACGTTGACCGCTCGACTGTGGAAAGGGATTCTTTAGTTGACTGGCTGCGAGGCCGGGGCTTGCGAGGTGGCTTCTATTTCCCGACCGTAATTGACATCACCGAACCTGATTACCTTACCGCTGAAAAAAACGAAAGGTATGCGCCAAAGCTTGCAGCGGCGGTGCGGGCATGGCAGGCCGTGACCAACCCGAACGGTAAGAGCCCAAAGCAGGCTCTTGTGAAGTGGCTACGAGAACACGCTGCCGAATTTGGACTGTCAGATGACGAGGGAAAGCCAAACGAAACAGGTATCGAAGAAGTGGCAAAGGTTGCAAACTGGCAACCCGGCGGGGGCGCGGCAAAGACTCCTGGCGCATAACCTGCCCACCCCAGCGAGCGAACCTACCCACCCCCTGAAATCCGCATGGCCATTGGCTTTGCGGCGTTTTCTCTCAAATTTTGTTGACGTAGGAACTAGGGGCACATCCACCCCCAACCCATTTTTCGGGGGTGAGTTTTCGCAACCCGCCCTCCTATTCGGAATCACTTCAAAGCTCGACATTCAAACCGTCAACTTCATAGGACGGCAAGAAATGTCACGCAAACCCATAATCCATAAAACACCGATTGCAGCGACCATCGCAGCAGCAAAAGCAACCATTCACACCTCGGTTTTCGATGCGCTGCCAGACAGCGCATTCATTCGAGAATCGCAACTGGTGCAAAGCCCCAAGAGGCCAGATCACCCAGCGCCATTGCCGTTTAGCGCACCAACCCTTTGGCGCAAGGTTAAGGCGGGAACGTTTCCCAAACCGATCAAGCTTTCTGAGCGGGTAACTTGCTGGAAAGTTAGCGAAGTGCGTGCATGGATGACGGCGCAGGCGCTTGCGTAAGGGTTGCGCCATGCCCTTCGACCGCTCCCTACTACCCGACCCGGTTAGCTACTTTGAAAACCAGGGCTTGACCCTCAAAGGCCCCCGGTCTGCCAAGTGGAAAACCACCACCTGCAACTTTCACGGCGGCTCGGACTCCATGCGCGTCAACGTTGCCACGGGCGCATGGGTTTGCATGAGCTGCGGCGAGAAAGGCGGCGATGTACTGGCCTACGAGATCAAGGACAGTGGCCGCGAGTTTGTGGACGCGGCCAAAGCCTTGGGCTGCTGGGTTGACGATGGCCGCCCGCAGGTGCAAACCAAGCCAACGCCACTGAGCCCGCGCTTGGCGCTGTCAGTGATGGCGTTTGAATCCACGCTCGCCGCAGTGGCCGCAGGCAATGTGGCCCACGGCGTGGCGCTGACCGACGCCGACCGGGCGCGCCTGATGGTGGCGGCCAATCGTATCAACCGACTGGTGGAGGCATTCGCATGAACCCGCAAGACTACGAACACTTTGCAGCCAATCTGGACGATGACGCAGGCATTGCGGATGCTATCAATTCAGTAGCTGCTACCGCACGTTCTACGGGGGCTAGCGGCATAAATGACCATATATTTGTCGATACACACCGCAATGCACCTCGACCTGACCCCGCTTGCCTCTATGGCTTGGTGGGCGATGTGGCGCAAGCTGGCAGCAGCAACACCGAGGCCAACCCGTTCGCCATTGCAGCGGCGATGCTGGCCTATTTAGGCGCAGCGGTAGGCCGTGGCCCGTACATGCCGATTGGTGACGACTGGAACCATGCTCGCCTGTTCATGGTGCATGTGGGCCGATCCAGTCGCGGGCGCAAGGGCACGGCCAAGAAGCTGATTTACCGCATCAACAACGCGGTGAAGGCTCTGGACGAGTTTCTGGTGCCACAGGTGCATCGGGGCGGCTTGTCCACCCGCGAAGGGCTGGCACTGATGATTCACGACGGCTACAAGGAGGGCAAAAACGAAGTGCCCGCCATTACCGACAAACGCCTGCTGGTGGTGGAGTCAGAGTTTGCCAACATCCTGCACCAGAGCAAACGCGACGGCAACACCCTGAGCGCCGCATTGCGTGACGCATGGGACGGCACCAGCATCCGGCCAGCCGTGAAAACCTGCCGGGTGTGGGCCAGTGACCCGCATATCGGCATCATTGGCGACGTGACCCCCTCTGAGCTGCGCGAGCTGATGCACGCCCGCGAGTTGACCAATGGCTTCGCCAACCGATTCATTTTCTTTTGGGCCGAGGGCGACAAGGTGCTGCCGTTCCCGCAGTACACGCCCAAGCATGTTGTTGAGGCGCTGGCCGACCGCGTTGCACTTGTTCTGCGCTTTGCGGGAGCGGATCGCCATGTGGACATGGACGTGATGCGGATGGAGTTTTCGACCGATGCGGCTTCGCTCTATGCGGGGCTATATCGGGGTGAACTCCGCGACCGGTCAGCGGGCGAGCACATCACTGGTTTGCTGGACCGCCGTGCGCCCGTGCTGTTACGTCTGGCGATGCTGTTTGCCCTGACAGATCAGACCAACGTGATTGCCGTGAACCACATCAACGCCGCCATGGCCTGGGTGCGTTACTGGGTGGATTCGGTCAAGTTCATTTTTCAAAGCGCGGTCGATGAAGCGGGCGCAGCGGCAACCACCGACATGGCGCAGCGCATCGTCACCTACTTGGCCGCACAGGGCCAGGCCACGCGCACGGAACTGACCAAGGGTTGCTTTGGCGGCCACGTCAGCAAAGCCACGTTGGACAAAGCGTTGGACGAGTTGATAACGGCCAGCCCACCCGCCATTGAGGTGGAGACCGTGCCACGCCCCAACGGCCAGCCGGGTTCGCCATCGAAGGTTTACAAGCCTTGCGCACCGCCTGCCCACGCAGCCAGCGCGGCGAACTCTGCGAATTCAGCGGAACGTGAGGCCCCATGGGCTTCTGCGGCTAGTTTTGGCGCAACGCGAAGCGTGCGAAGCGAGCGAAACGAGGCCGCTGCTGCAACGCAGAGCCAACCAGATTTCGCACAGTTCGCTGAATCCGCCAGCTCTCAAAACACAGCGCTAACCCGCATGGATATTGACACTTCGCAGGATTCGCACAATTCGCATGCCCAAGCTGGAAACCTGAATGCCGATAACGTGGAGGTGTTCTAAATGGCTGCCCACACTGCGACCGCCATCGTCGAGAAACTGCACGGCGCGGGTCTGAATCTGTCGCTGGCACCCACCGGCGGGCTGGCCGTGGCACCGTCCAGCCACCTGACCGACGACCTGCGCGCATTGATCCGCGATAGCAAAGCCTTGTTGATCGACTGGGTGAAGGCTGCCAACGATGCCAGTCCGCCCGACTGGCACGCGCTGGACGCGGCCTATCTCGCCCACCACTTCAATTGCCGAACCTGTATCGCTGCCGGGCGTGGCAGTCGGTATGGGCTTCGCTGTGGTATCGGCTCGGCATTGTGGCGGGCGTATGCGCAGGCCGATCAACCCGACGGCAAGCACATTGATCTAACGCGAAGCAAGGATTGACCATGGCAAAACGCAAGCAAACTGAATACATCCAAGGCCACGCCACCCACCGGCGCACTGAGGGCGATTACATGGGCGTGTTGCTCGATGCCGTGACCCTGGACGACTGGCGCGGGGTGGTCACCGGCGCATTGCAGGCAGCCAAGGGCGGCGACCCTCAGGCGCGCAACTGGCTGGCGCAATACCTTGTCGGCAGGCCCGAAGGCAAAGCTCCCACGCCGCTGAACATCGTGGTGCAACAACTCAACGGGCTTGATCCACTGGTAAACAGGCTCGCAAAACCCATGATTGACCGCGAAAAGTACCCATCAATGCACACAAACGACGCTTACGAAGCGCGTATTCGTGCCTTGGTGGCCTCGGAATTGGCAACAAAAATAAAAGCACTGGAAACTATCGAAAACCCAGCATCCATGCGGGCTAGCGACGATATTGATGCCAAATAGGTACGCAACATTTGCTCAACTTGGCTAATGATTTCGGTAAATCTTTTCACGGAGGACGCAACCCATGGGCGGATACAGCAGCGGCAGACACGGCGGCAAACGCACCACCAACGATATGCACGTTCTGGACATTCGCAAGATTGCGCGTGCCGAGCTATTGAAGCCGGGTTGTTCGTTCAGTTGGCAGTGGACGCGCGGCGGCGAAAAGATTGCATCCATCGGGTTGCGCACCGAAACCGACCGCGTGGTTCTGAATTACCGCAGCCGGTCCAACGGTGACGAATGGCAGGATATGAATTACCCCGTGTACCTGGCCTGGAGTGGCTGCAACTATGGCGGGCAGCGCACTTGGTGGCTTTGCCCTGCTGCGGGTTGCGGGCGGCGCGTGGCGGTGCTATTCGGCGGCAAGGTCTATGCGTGTAGGCACTGCCACAAACTGGCCTATCAAACCCAGCGGGAGCAAGCACACGACCGGGCAGGTAGTCGTGCGGACACGATCCGCAAGCGGCTGGGCTGGGAGGCTGGCATTTTGAATGGCAATGGCAACAAGCCAAAGGGGATGCACTGGCGCACGTTCGAGCGTTTGCAGGCAGAGCATGATGCCCACGTCAATCAGGCGCTGGCGGGAATGTCGGCAAAGCTGGGGCTGGCAATGGACAGGCTGGGTATTTAGGGGCGGGTATAGTTTGCCGTGCCCTACATGAATAATTCGAATTATGCTGACCGTTGCTGATGCCGATGCGTTCTTGAACGCTCCTAAGACTGCTGTTTCAGCTATGGATTGGCGTCCAGGGCTTTCAAAAAAAGATGTGCAATGGTTGGATTGGTACTGCGCGGTTGAGATAAGTGGAGTCGTACCTGAGGGCGCTCGCATCATTGTTCAGTATCGTCCCATCGTGGGTGCTGCATCCGAGAAGTTGAATTGCGGTTTGTTCTTTCGCAATGAGCGTGTTTTCGCAATCGACTTTAATCTTGACACCCAACATTCAAACAAGAAGGCGGGGCAGGGGCGCGCGTACTTTGGAAAGCGGTTCGGGCCTGGAACCCATGAGCACACATGGTCAGAGGAAGGGTACGGATATGCCGAGCCAATCCAAGATTTTGTGGACTACACCGCATTGTTTGCGTATTTTTGTACAAAGACTACTCTTCAAGTCGAGGGTGGTTTTAGACGGCCTCCCAGCCAACAACTTTCATTGGGGTTGATATGAACTGCACGAATCTGCTTGAAAATCTAGGCTTTACCTGTGCGCCTCGTAACAATGGCGCGCTTCGCCTATGGTCGCCATTCACCTTTGATGATGGTGAACACTTGGGCCTTTTTCTCGAACCCCTTGGCGGTGATCAATGGCTAATCACCGATCATGCCGATACTCTTATGCACGCCAGTGCTATGGGTGCAAAACTCACAAAACCGCGCCTTGAGCGCATTCGCAGCCGTTTTCCCAGTGTCGAATTGACAGAGGGCGGCGCGCTGCGAGCCACGGCAACACAGTCTGAATTGTCAATGACTGTCACCGCTGTATTGAACACCGCCATTGCCATCAGCCATGCCGAACCCGGCTGGTTGCCAAAGACCAATGAAGAACGATTTATTCAGTTGGTAGGCCGTGAGCTGCAAACAGTGGCAGGCGAACGTTTGCAACGCGGTGTTTCAGTGCAGGGTGTTTCTGGCCATCAGCTTGAAATCCCGTTTGTAATCGACCTGCCCAACACAGGCCGCCACTACATCCAGCCGGTTGCCAGTGGCGATGATCATGTGGACTGGAGCAATGTCTATCGGGCCGGTGGCAAGATGCTTGACCTCAAGTCGGCAGGTGCCGACGACCACCAGCGCATTGTCGTGATCGAAGATATGCCCGGCGACGAGGAACTGGGCAAAGCCATCACATTCCTGAGTGTGACGACTTCGGTTCTGATGTTTAGCCACCGTAACCAATGGCTTGAACAATTCCGCTTGGCGGCTTAAAGCGTTCAAAACCTGTCCCGTTTGTCGCGGGCCGTTTTCGTGCAAAACTGACGTGCTGCGCAAACTACGCTTTTCTACCCCGCTGCCGCCTGAGTAACAGTGTCATGAATTCGTCTACCAGTTCCCGGTGGTCAGGCGTCAACGCTGAATATCTGGTCGAAGTCATCGCGGGATCAAGTTCCGGGTGATTTTGGCCAGCGTTGCCGTCAGCAGACATTCCCCCGCTTTGTTCCGCAGCCTCCATCCTCCGGTGTAGTTCCGAGACCGTCACACCCAGCGCAATAGCGATGCGCTCCAAGGTTTCAGGCGAATAGCCCTGCGTACCGCGTTCAATACGGGAGAGGTTGCTGGCGTTGGTGTCGGCAGCCAAGGCAATTTCCTCAAGCGTCGCCTTGTGCGCTTCCCTTATCTCCCGAATGACTTGCCCAATTTTCATGGGCGCAATGGTGGTTGGCATTGACGCGTCGCGCAAAGCGTGACACGTCAAATAGAATGACGCCTCACGTCAATTACAAATACGCCCCATGCCTTTTCTTGATTGGGTCAACAAGGCCCAGGCGCAGCGCACCACTGCTGATGTTCCCTATCACCTGCTGCAATTCCAGTCTGCACACGGCGACCCGCAATCGGAAAACCTGCTGATTCAGGGCGACAACCTGCTAGCGCTCAAGTCGCTGTTGCCGTTTTACCGTGGGCGGGTGAAATGCATTTACGCCGACCCACCGTTCAATACTGAGCAGGCATTCCCTGACTACGACGACAAACTGGAGCATTCGCAGTGGCTAACGATGCTTTTCCCCGCACTCCAGTTGCAGCGTGATTTATTAGCCTCAGATGGGACTTTATTCATTCACATTGATGACAATGAATTGGGCTACCTGTTGGCAATCGCAGACGAGGTGATGAATCGGAAGAACCGCGTTGCGATCATCACCTTCAAACAAGGCGCAGCCACTGGTCACAAGTCCATCAATCCCGGAATGGTTAGTACCACCAACTTTATGGTGGTGTACGCAAAGAACAAAGCAAGCTGGCAACCCAATCGCCTGTTTACCGGGCGTGAGCGAGACAAACGCTACGGTCAGTTCCTAGTAAACCCCGATGCACCTTGCTCTCAATGGCGGATAACCACGCTTTCCGCAGCCTTTTGTGCAGCCAATGGGGGGAAGAAACTCAATGACTTGAAAAAAGAATTAGGTCCATTGGTTTTGGAAGAGCGGCTCAATGAATTCGTGATTTCACACGCGGGTCAAGTGATTCAGTCGGTGCGACCTGACTACGACGCGGTGAGCGAGGCTGCTCAAAAACTGATTGACAAATCCATAGCGGAACCGAACAGCATCCTGGTTTTGGAGCGAGATGGCTACTCAACTATGTATTTCAGGGGCGGTCAACGTCTGATCTTCTACAGCGGAAAGCTGAAAGAAATCGATGGAGTTTTGGTGGCTGGCGAACCGTTGACTACGCTTTGGGATGACTTGCTTTCCAATAATCTGCACAAGGAAGGTGGTGTGGAGTTCCCAAAGAGCAAGAAGCCCGAAGCGCTACTAAAACGAATATTGGAATTGACGACACGCCCCAATGACTTGGTGCTGGACGCGTATCTTGGTTCCGGCACGACGGCTGCAGTCGCCCACAAAATGGGGCGGCAGTACATTGGCATTGAACGCGGCGAACACGCGGTAACCAAGTGCCTACCGCGTCTGAATAGTGTTGTTTCGGGCGATCAAAATGGCGTTTCGCAGTCAATTGGCTGGGAGGGCGGCGGCGGGTTCCGTTTTCACACGCTGGGCGAGCCAGTATTCGATGCCGACGGTGGCATTCACCCCGCCGTGCGCTTCGCCGCACTGGCCGCGTATCTGTGGCACTTCGAGACCGGCAACCCCGCACGACAAACTTTCGATTCACCATTGCTGGGCGTATACGAGGGCACGGCCTACGTACTGCTCTACAACGGCATTTTGGGCGACCGCCGCCCAGCGGGTGGCAATGTGTTGACCGCCAATGTGCTCACGCATTTGGATGCACTTTTCCCCCACACTGGGCCGCGCGTGATCTACGGTGAAACCACGCGCCTGGGCGAAGCGCGCTTGCGCGAGGCTGGCATTACGTTCAAACAAATTCCCTACGACATCAAGGCGCGCTGACCATGTTTGGCCTCAAGGACTACCAACAGAAGGCACTGACAACGCTCGACGGCTTCTTCTACAAACTGCGCACCACCGGGCTGGATGCCGCGTGGCTTGCGTGCGCACCATTACACGAGAAAAACGGCCAGAGCTGGCAGGCGAAATACGATCCGGCTGCACTGGTCGATGTGCCCGCCGTGTGTGTACGCATTCCAACCGGCGGCGGCAAAACTTTTCTGGCTGCGCACGCTGTCGCCCAGGCGGGAAAAACCTTGCGCGATACGGCTGCGCCCGTGGCCCTGTGGCTGGTGCCGTCGGATGCCATTCGCAGCCAAACACTGGCGGCACTGTCCACGCCGCGCAACCCCTGCCGAGAGGCGTTGACCCAGCACTTTGGTGAGCGCGTGCGAGTTTGCGCACTGGATGACTTGGCAACCGTTGGTCCACAGGAGGTGGGCAATTCGGCCATCATCATCGTGGCGACGATTCAGTCGTTCAATGTCAAGGACAAGACGATACGCACCGTGTATTCGTTTGATGAATCGCTGGCACCCCATTTCCAGGCACTCACACCCCAACAGGAAATCCGGCTGGGCAAAGTGACAGAGGCAGACATTGCCGCGCAGCCCTATCTAACCGTGGCTGACCTTGGCCGTGTGAAGGCATCGCTGGCCAACTGGCTGACGCTGCACAAGCCCATCGTGATCGTGGACGAGGCACACAACAACCGCACAGAGCAGGCCTTTCGCACACTGCGCGAGTTGCATCCAGCCTGTTTGATTGAACTGACGGCGACCCCCATGCCGGACAGCAATGTGATTTTTCACGTTGGCGCGCAGGCGCTGGCCAACGAGGAAATGATCAAGCTACCCATTGTGTTGATGGAGCATAAAACCGGCTGGAAAGATGCTGTGCGCGATGCGGTTCTGACACGCGACCGGCTGGAGACCATTGCGGCAAAAGAGTCCGACTACATTCGCCCGGTGTTGTTATTCCAGGCCGAGGATGTGAATGGCGAAGCAAATGTGGAAACACTGCTTGCGCATCTAACCAGTCCCGATGGTGAAAAGCTGGACCGCAAGCAAATTGCCGTTGCCACTGGCGAGCAAAAGGAGCTGGAAGGCATTGTGCTGGCGGAGTCAACTTGCCCCATTCGCTTTGTGATCACGGTCAAGGCGTTGAAAGAAGGCTGGGATTGTCCGTTTGCTTATGTGCTGTGTAGCTTGCAGGATATGAAGAGCGGCAAAGACGTGGAGCAGTTGCTGGGACGCGTATTGCGTATGCCCTATGCGCGGCATCGTCAGCAGCCCGAGCTAGGCAAAGCCTATGCGCATGTGGTATCCATGACGACTGCCCGCGCGGCTGATGCGCTTGTGGACCGGCTAGTGAACAACATGGGGTTCGAGCGCTACGAGGCGGAGGCGGCAATTACCGAGTCACAGACGGCATTCCCTTCGTTTGATGATGGGACGCAGCGACCACTGTTGCCAGTGGAGGCCGTGTTTGCGCTGCCCGTTAACCCGACGCAGCCAATTCCAGAAGCATTGAAAGACACCATCGAGATACGTCCCACATCAACAGGTGCGACGGTGATCGTGCGGGGCGAGTTGACGGCGGAGGTGGAAGACTTTTTACTGGCCTCGTGCAAACCCGGTAAGCAGCAGCAAGCTGTGCAAGAAGTGATCGAGCGGGAGCGCGCCCGCCAAGACGCCCAACTGGCCCCGGCTTCACGCGGCGTGCCATTCGCGCCGCTGCCTCAACTGTGCTTTGAGTGGGATGGGGAATTGCAGCCCGTGGAACGCCGGGTGTTGGCTGAACTTGGCGACTTTGACTTGTTTGCCGAAGTGGTGAGCCTACCGGGCTTCACCGTGCATGAGAGTGGCACCATCTTTGAGATCGACGTGTCTGGCGACAAAGTGGTTTACGACAATGCGGAAAGTGGCCAACTGCATTTGAACGACGTGAAAGCCCATGCGGATGAGCACGACCTGGTGCGCCATCTTGACCGCGCCTGTCGGCAAGTGGATGTCGGCCAGGCGGCATTGCTCAAATGGTTGCTGGCGCTGGTGCGGCATCTGATTGGCGACCGTGGATTGACGCTTACCGCCTTGGTGCGCGGCAAATACCTGCTGGCCGAGGCCGTACGCCGAGAAATTGACCGACGGCGGCTATTGGCAGTGAATAGCGGGTTTCAGAAGGCGCTACCGGGCTTTACCGCTGCGCCTGTATTGGCAGATAGCTTTCGTCATGCATTTACGTTTCGCCCAAATCAATACCCGGCGCGCCCGCCGTTTTACTCTGGACGGTTCCGGTTCAAGAAACACTATTACTCTGTGATCAACGACTTGAGTGAGAAGCGCAAGGACGGAAAACCGGCGGAGGAATTTGTCTGCGCCCGCGCGATTGACGTGCATCCCGGCGTTAAGCATTGGGTGCGCAATGTAGAGCGGGACGAGCGCTTTTCATTCTGGTTACCGACGGCTACTGATTACTTCTACCCTGACTTTGTGGCGGAGTTGCTAGACGGCCGCGTGATGGTGGTGGAATACAAAGGCGCACACTTGCTGCACGACCCTGACACCCGCGAGAAAGACCAGATCGGGCGGCAGTGGGAGGCATCGAGCGGCGGTAAATGCCTTTTTTTGATGGCTGTGGCGGATGACCAGGGGCGGGATGTAGCGACTCAGATTGCGGACAAGATTGGGCGTGCGGCGCTCTGATTGATCGCTGGCACAGCCCACTCTTTGGCTAGTTTTCTGGTTTTGCTATCTTATTGATAGCTGCTTGCGCACGTTTTACGAGGGCTAGCGGCCTATTTGGCATATAAATAGTGCTGCGCAGGGGCTTGATCAGCTACCGCGACGGCGGCAGGCAGTCACGAACCTTCGGCGCTCGATGCGTGTCTGTGACCTCCACCAGCGCGGTCATGCCGGGCGCGCTGCCTGATGGATGGCGCTCTGCGCTGGTGGCAGCGCACCCAACATCACCGCTTTCCATTTTCGTGAGTCTGTAGCTCTGGTCAGTGGCCAATGCGGAGTACCGCAATGGCCAGGCACCACGAAGCTGTCGCGTGGCTTCGGCGGGCAGCGCGGCCATGCTGGGCGGCCTGTTTTTTGATTGATCTGCGCTGCGCGCTGTGGGCCAGTCCACCCAGCATCACCGCTTTCGTTTTGCCAGCGCTGTAGTGTCAGTCAGTGTGCGCGGCGCTGGTGCGCCCCGCACAGGTGCCGGGGAGTTACATCGCCAGTGCTCCGCAAGTGTTGTTCAGTGCGCTGGTGCGCAGATATGGCCTCGGCTCGCTTGCGCATCGTGCTGGATCAGCCGTCGCCTGCGGCTCGGCCTGGGTGCCGCGTTCGTGGCAGTTGTGGCACACGCCCGCTACGGCAAAGTTACATAACGCCGCATTGCTCTCAGTGTCCGCCAGTCAGTCGCAAGCTCCTTTTGTGGCAGCCACCGCTTCGCGCCCTTTGGGTGAAAGCAACAGGCGTTATGCAAAATTGCCTTCGCTGGAGCGGTCGTACAGCCGTCGGCGCTCCCCGTTCGCTTCGCGCACTACGCGCCGCCGTCTGCGCGCCCTTGCGGTTGTCGTGGCACCTGGGCATCAGTCAGGCGCTGCGCGCATTGTTCTGGTCAGTGGCCTACGGCCAGTCATGGAGTGTGTGCCCCCGCCCACCCTTGTGCTTCGCCGCTGCGCGGCATCAGCCCTGCGCGCTGGTCTGCCCGTCCGCCCCCCGAGGGGGCTCCCTCAGCCCGCGCGCCTTGGTTGTTTGGTTCTGCTACGGGTTTTGTAGCTGGTCACGCAAGGAACACGGGGGCTACAGGCCTAACGGCCTGTAAGCCAGCGTGACCGCTGGCTTACTTTTCAGGTGCAATGATGGTTGTGATTGCTATGTATTTAATAGCTGCTTGCGCACGTTCTACGGTGGCTAGCGGCCTATTTGGCATATAAAACTTTGAGGAAAACCGTGGTTTTGCTGGTTTGCAGCGTGATTTGACTGCCGGAAGGTGGTTTTTGGTGGCTGGGTAATGTCAGCTAGAATCAGGACGTGTCAAAAGCCTGCAAGAGGGCGACACTTTGGAATTTGGCGGTACTTTTGGCGGTATTTCTTGAAGTCTCAATCTTGAAACCTAGCATTCATGCGGGTTGCGGCCTAGATGATGAGTCCGATAATCGCACCATTTCACTGTATCACACGGTGTCAAACACCCCTTAAAACCCGCCTACTGTACTGGAGAGCGGGTTTTTTATCGGCGGCTCTGGCTCTCTGATCGCGCGGCAGGTTCGATCACGGGATGACACCTGAATCCCCCTGTCAATTGACACCGCGAGACTGCTATGAACAAAGCCTTCACCAAAGAGTCTGACGACTCGGACGACGATGATCTTCAGTTGCCTGCGCTGCCGCCCAGCGGCAAGAACTACATCACGCCGGCGGGGCATTCGCGTATCCGGGCCGAGTTGCTGGACCTGATTGACAACGAGCGGCCCAAAGTGGTGGACATTGTTCACTGGGCGGCCAGCAATGGCGACCGCTCCGAGAATGGCGACTACATCTACGGCAAGAAGCGCCTGCGCGAGATTGACCGGCGCATCCGTTTTCTCACCAAGCGCCTTGAGATTATGGAGATCACCGACCCGGCGCTGCACAACGGCAGCGAGCAGGTGTTTTTCGGCGCCACCGTTTGCTATTCTGATGACGCTGGCACAGAGCGAACGGTGACAATTTTAGGGATTGACGAGGCCGACAGCGCCCGGGGCGAGGTGAGCTGGGTGTCGCCAATCGCGCGCACCCTGCTTAAGGCTCAGGTGGGAGATGTATTGCAGCTTTTGACGCCCGCAGGAAAGGTTGAGATTGAAGTGCTCAGCGTTCGCTATCCCGCGCCGGCTCCGCGCTGAGCTGGGTCGTGATCCTGGCGCGCTGGGCCTTTAACACCGACGGTGTGCGCCGCAGGTTGCGCAGCGCAGTTTCAAGGTGGTTGCGGTCACGCACTGCCACCACAAAGCGCAGGTCAGGTGCATCGTTGCCGGCCTCTTCGCCCATGTCGATGTGGGTGATGTCAACCTCGGCACTGGCCAGGGCGCTGGCGACTCGAGCCAACACGCCCTTGCCATTGGTCACTGTGACTAGCAGACCGGTCTCAAAGGTGCGCGCCAATTCGTCAGACCACTCCACCCGAATAAAGCGTTCGCTGTCTTTGTGCATGAGCTTGCGTGCGACGCTGCATTCTTCGGCATGTACGATCAGGCCCTCTCCGCGACCGAGGTAGCCCACAATCTCATCCCCCGGCACGGGGCGGCAACAACTGGCAAACCGTACCGAGGCATTCTCACTGCCGTCTAGCAGCACACTGCCTTGCGATACGGTTTCGCCGGCACCAAAGCGCTCCCGCGTGAGTAGCATCGCATCCGGCTTTTCGCCGGCCTCCAGCAGCAGTATGAAGAGGCGTTTGGCCACGATGCCAGCGATGCGCTTACCCAGGCCGATGTCGGTCAGGAGCTCAGAGCGGCTTCGATTACCGCTGAAGCGCAGCAACTTCTCCCACAGTGCTTGGTAACGCGGGCTGTCATCTGGAATTTTCTCAATACCTTCTGCGCGCAGCGCCTGAGCGAGCATCCTCTCCCCCAGGCTTTCAGATTCGACATGAGCCAGCGTTTTCAGGTGTTGCCTGATTTTGGATCGCGCGCGCGCAGTGCGCACAAAGCTCAGCCAGGCCGGATTAGGCGTAGAGGCTGTGTCGGTCTCCACTTCGATCACGTCGCCGTTCTTGAGCTCGGTGCGCAAAGGCACCTGATCGCCGTTGATGCGGGCACCCAAAGTACGGTCACCCACGTTGCTGTGGATGGCATAGGCAAAGTCGACAACCGTGGCACCGCGCGGCAAGGCCATGATCTGGCTCTTGGGGGTGAATACATAGACGGCGTCCGGGAATAGGTCTACCTTGACGTGATCCCAAAACTCGGCGGCGTCCCGGGTCTCGTCTTGAATGTCGAGCAGCGACTGCAGCCATTGTGAGCCCATGCGCTCGGTTTGCCCGGCGTCTGCTGGCGCAAGAGACTTGTAGAGCCAATGCGCTGCCACGCCAGACTCTGCCACCATGTGCATGGCTTCGGTTCGCACCTGGAACTCCACATTGATGCCTGACGGACCGACCAATGTGGTGTGCAGCGACTGGTAGCAATTGAGTTTACTGATGGCTATATGGTCCTTGAAGCGCCCCGGCTGCGGTTTGTAAAGCTGATGCAGTGTGCCCAGGGCTGTGTAGCAGTCCAGCACATTGGGTACCAGCACACGAAAGCCGTAGATGTCATTGACCTGGGCAAAGCTCAGATGTTTGGTGGCCATCTTCTTGTAGATGGAGAACAAGGACTTCTCGCGGCCGGCTAGCCGCACCTTCATGCCGTTAGCGGCAAAGGCCCCTTCTACTTCACGGTGGACTTTTTGCAGCAGGTCACGGCGCCGGCTACGTGCTTTGGTGACGGCCTTGTTCAGGACTTCATAACGCCAGGGTCGCAGGTGGCGAAATGCCAGGTTTTGCAGCTCCCGGTAGGTCTGGTTCAGGCCGAGCCGGTGGGCGATTGGGGCGTAAACATCCAAAGTCTCTGTCGCAATGCGGGCCCATTTTTCGCGTGGTGCGTCGGACAGTGTGCGCATGTTGTGGCTGCGGTCGGCCAGCTTGATCAGGATCACGCGCACGTCGCGCGCCATGGCCAGCAGCATCTTGCGAAACGACTCGGCCTGGTTTTCTTCACGGGTGTTGAACTGCAGCTTGTCGAGCTTGGTCAGGCCGTCCACCAGCTCGGCCACCGGAGAGCCAAAGCGCTCGATCAGTTCGATTTTGGTGATGCCGCAGTCTTCCAGTGCGTCGTGCAGCAAGGCGGCCATCAGGGCCTGGGCGTCAAGCTTCCATTCGGCACATTGGGCCGCTACGGCGATAGGGTGGGTGATGTAGGGTTCGCCGCTGTTGCGCAGCTGGCCCAAGTGGGCTTCATCGGCAAAACGGTAGGCCAGCCGCACCTGCTCCAGATCGATCGGTGCCAGGTAGTCCAGGCGCTCTGTCAGGGTGGCAAAACTTGCCGCTGCCGCGTTGGCAGCCGCCGGGCTGGCTTTGGGCGCAGGACGGGCTGGGGCCTGTCTGATGCGCGATGGGGGGCGTGTGGCGGTGTTCACCCCTTGAATATAGCGTGCAGAGGCGGAAATACCAGCCTGAAAAACAAAAGCACCGCAAGCGGTGCTTTTTTGAGGTAACCAGAGTGGTTCAGAGCGGCACTTTTTTGAGCATCTCGATGCCCACTTTGCCAGCGGCGATCTCGCGCAGTGCGGTAACGCCGGGTTTGTTCTTGCTCTCCACCTTGGGCGCATGGCCCTGGCTCAGCATGCGGGCGCGGTAAGTCGCGGCAAGCACCAACTGGAAACGGTTGGGAATCTGCTCCAGGCAGTCTTCAACAGTGATACGGGCCATGAAATTCTCCGATTAACCAGGGGATGCACTAAATGATGTGCAAGGCTTTGAATGTCTCGTGACGCGCGCGCAATTGTGCGGCGAACTTGAGGCGTTGGGCATGAACAATGGCTTTCAGGTCGAACAGCGCACGCTCAAACAACTCATTGATTATAACGAAGTCGAATTGTTGCACCTGCGCCACCTCGACCGCTGCGTTGCGCAAGCGCAGGTCAATCACCTCGGGTGAGTCTTCGCCACGCCGCTCCAGTCGGGCCCGCAGCTCGTCCCAACTGGGTGGCAATATGAAGACGCTGATGGCATTGGCGTAGATTTTTTTGATCTGCAGCGCGCCCTGGTAGTCGATCTCCAGCACCACGTCGGCGCCTTGCGCCATGCGGGCTTCGATGGCTTTTTTAGAGGTGCCGTAGCGATGTTGGTGCACATGGGCCCACTCGACGAAGGCGTCGGCCTTGACCATGGCGTCAAACTCCGGCTCGGAGGCAAAGTAGTACTCGCGCCCGTGTTTCTCTTGGCCCCGCGGTGCGCGCGTGGTGTGCGAGACCGAAGGCCGCACATGGGAGTCGAGTTCTAGCAGTGCTTTGACCAGACTGGATTTGCCGGCCCCGCTGGGGGCCGCGACGACAAACAGGTTACCGGGATAGTCCATGGTGCGCGCTTTTGAGAGCTGGTGGGAGCTGGTGACGGGCGGGCCCTATTCTATGTTCTGCACCTGCTCGCGCATCTGTTCGATCAGCACCTTCATGTCCACGGAAATATGGGTCAGCTCCAGCGCGGCCGACTTGGAGCCCATGGTGTTGGCCTCGCGGTGCAGTTCCTGAATCAGGAAGTCCAGCCGTTTGCCGATTTCGCCACCCTTGCGAATCAGCCGGTCGAGCTCGTCCAGGTGAGAGTTCAGGCGGGTGATCTCTTCGGCCACATCGATCCGGATGGCAAACGCTGTGGCCTCGGACAAAGCCCGGTCTTGCGCCGCCTCGGGCAGCACGGCGCTGTCGCCCAAGGCCATGGCCTCGGTCCAGCGTTCCATAAAGCGTTGGCGTTGCTGCGCCACCAGTTGCGGCACCAGCGGCACCGCCTGCGCGGCCAGCAGCCTGAGCTGCCCGATGCGCTCGAGCAACATCACGGCCAGACGGTCGCCCTCGCGCTGGCGCGAGGCCAGCAACGCGGCGAGGGCCTGCTCAGCCAGCGGCAGAATATCGGCCAAGCTCAGTGTGACCAGCGGCGCCTGTTCGCTGGCGGCCAGGCGGATGACGTCGGCCACCGACAACGCGCCAGCCTGGGGCAGCCAGGCCTTGACACTGTCCTGCACATTGTTCAGGCGCTGCAGCAGACGCACGCTGGGCTCGGGCAGCAGGTGCCGGGCGCCGGTGTCCAGCGCCATGCGCACCTCGACCTTGCCGCGCTTAAGGCGGGCCACTAGCAGCTCACGCAGTGCGGGCTCGTATTGGCGCAGTTCGTCAGGGAGTTTGAACGACAGGTCCAGAAAACGGCTGTTGACAGCGCGGATTTCGAGACCGATTTGGTTGGCCGGGCCGTGTTTTGGCTCTAGCGTTGCGCTGGCCGGCGTGCTGCCGAGCTGGACGCTGGCGTAGCCGGTCATGCTGTAAACTGCCATTTGGCCTCTTTGATCCGTGGAACTCGCTCGAGAATAACTCGGTTCAAGCGCATCAGACGGCAGTCCGCTCAAAATTATGGCAAAGGTCACTCCTGCTCCGCTCCAGCCCGACACCATGGTGGGCGCTTATCGCATGGTTCGCAAGCTTGCTGCGGGAGGTTTTGGCGTGGTGTACCTGGCGCTCGATGGCCAAGGCCAGCAGGTCGCCATCAAGGAGTACCTGCCCTCGTCGCTGGTCACCCGAGAAGTGGGCGACCACGTACCTCAGGTACCCGCAGAGATGCAGTCGCTGTACCGATTGGGGCTTAAAAGCTTTTTTGAGGAAGGCCGCTCACTGGCCCAGATTGCTCACCCCAGCGTGGTGCGGGTGATGGATTTTTTCCCTGAGAACGACACCGTGTACATGGTGATGAACTACCTGGAAGGCGCCTCCTTGCAGGATTTCATCTTGACGGCGCGCCAGCTCAAACAGCCCAAGGTGTTTCGCGAGTCCACCATTCGGTCGCTGACCGAGGAGATTTTGCGCGGTTTGCGTATCGTGCATCAGCACCGCATGCTGCACCTGGACATCAAGCCCGCCAATATTTTGATCACCGATGACAACCGCGCCGTGTTGATTGACTTTGGCGCTGCGCGTGAGGTGCTGACCAAAGAGGGAAACTTCACCCGCCCGATGTACACCCCCGGCTTTGCCGCCCCAGAGATGTACCGCCGCGATGGCCTCATGGGCCCTTGGACCGATCTGTACGCCATGGGCGCCTGCATTTACTCTTGCATGAACGGCTTTCCACCCCATGAGGCCACGCTACGGGTTGCCGATGACCGATCCGCCACCGCGCTGGCCCGGTTGCGCGGTACCTACTCCGACAACCTGATTGAGGTAGTGAACTGGTGCATGGCCCTAGACCCCTTGGCGCGCCCTCAGTCGGTGTTTGAATTGCAAAAGGTGCTGAGCCGCGAAGGTGAGCGCCGCTACACCCGCCTGAGCATGAGTGAGAAAATCCGGCTGCAGATTGACACCTTTGTGGCTGACACGCGCAAGCCAGCCGACAAACCCCCAGCGCCATCGCGCAAAGCTGGCTCGCCCCTCTTCTAAGCCCATCAGGACAAGCACATGAACGAATTTGCCCGAAGCGACGCCCGCGCCGCTGACCAACTGCGACCGGTGCGCATCACGCGCGGCTACACCATTCACGCCGAGGGCTCGGTGCTTATCGAGTTTGGCGACACCAAGGTGCTGTGCACCGCCTCAGTCGAAGAAAAAGTTCCGGGCCACAAAAAAGGCAGCGGCGAAGGCTGGGTCACCGCCGAATACGGCATGCTGCCGCGCGCCACCCACACCCGCAGCGACCGCGAAGCGGCGCGTGGCAAGCAAAGCGGGCGCACCCAGGAAATTCAGCGCCTGATCGGGCGCTCGCTGCGCGCCGTGTTTGACCTGACGCTGCTGGGCGAACGCACCATCCACCTCGATTGCGATGTGCTGCAGGCCGACGGCGGCACCCGCACCGCCGCCATCACTGGGGCCTTTGTGGCGGCGCAGGACGCCGTCAACGGTTTGCTGGCCAAAGGCAAGATCACGCAGTCGCCGATCCGCGACCATGTGGCGGCAATTTCGGTGGGGATTGTGCAGGGCGTGCCCTTGCTGGACCTGGCCTACACCGAAGACTCGGCCTGCGACACCGACATGAACGTCGTCATGACCGGTGCCGGGCATTTTGTCGAGGTGCAGGGTACGGCCGAAGGCGCTGCTTTCAGCCGCCGAGAGATGGATGCCCTGCTGGCGCTGGCCGAACAGGGCTGCCGCAGCCTGGTTGACCTGCAAAAGCATTCACTATTAAATAAATAGCAATAAACCTATATGGGACAAGGGCTGGAGCCCTATTTCATGAAAATTATCCTGGCCTCCAACAACCCCGGCAAACTGGCCGAGCTGCACGCCATGCTGGCCCCGCTGGGCCTTGAGCTGCTGGCGCAGGGCGCGCTCGGCATCCCGGAGGCTGAGGAGCCGTTTCACACCTTTGTTGAGAACGCGCTGGCCAAGGCGCGCCACGCCGCGCGGCACAGCGGCCTGCCGGCCCTGGCGGACGATGCCGGTCTGTGTGTCGATGCCTTTGGCGGCCTGCCCGGCGTGCAGACCGCCCATTACGCCACCCAGTTTGGCTATGCCAAGGGCGACGACAACAATGTGCTGGCCTTGCTGGCGCAGATGCGCAACATTGACAACCGCCGTGCGGCATTGGTCAGCACCTTGGTGGCGGTGCGATCGCCCGAGGACCCAGAGCCGCTCATCGCGGTGGGCCGCGTGGTGGGTGAGATCAGCCGCGCACCGCGTGGTCACAACGGCTTCGGTTTTGACCCGGTGATGTTTATCCCGGAGTTGGGCAAAACCTTTGCCGAGCTGCCGGTGGAGGACAAGAACGCCCGCAGCCATCGGGGCCAGGCCGCGCGCGCCATGCTGGCGCTGATGCGTGAGCGCTGGCTTATGCCATGACGGGCGCCGCATGATCCCGATCCAGCCGGTAGTCGCAGCCGTAGCCGCCGAGACTGAGGCGCCGGCGCTGACCCACGACCTGCAGCACTACCTGCGTCCTGGCACGCTGCAACTGACGGCGCTGCCACCGCTGTCGCTGTATGTGCACCTGCCCTGGTGCATCCGCAAGTGCCCATACTGCGATTTCAATTCGCACGAAATGCGCGCCGCCGAGTTGCCTGAGCAGCGCTACCTGGACGCGCTGATGGCCGATCTGGAGGCGGCACTGCCGCTGATCTGGGGCCGCACGGTGCACAGCATTTTTATTGGCGGTGGCACGCCCAGCCTGTTTTCGCCCGACGCCATCGACCGGTTGCTGGGCGGCATTCGGGCCAGACTGCGGCTGGCTGCCGATTGTGAGATCACCCTGGAGGCCAACCCCGGCACCTTCGAGCGGGACCGCTTTCGCGCCTTTCGCGCCGCTGGCGTGACGCGGCTGTCGGTCGGGGTGCAAAGTTTCAACGATGGTTTTCTGAGCGCGCTGGGCCGGGTGCATGACCGGGCCCAGGCGCTGGCGGCGGTGGAAGAGGCGGCCCAGGCGTTTGACACCTTCAACCTGGACCTGATGTACGCGCTGCCGGGGCAGACGCTGGCGGATCTGGCCACTGACCTGGGCACCGCGCTGGCTTTGGCGCCACCGCACCTGTCGCTGTATCACCTGACGATCGAGCCCAACACCGTCTTTGCCAAGTACCCGCCTGTGCTGCCCGATGAAGACAGCGCCAGTGACATGCTGGACCTGGTCACCGACCTGACCGGCGCTGCCGGCCTGTACCGTTACGAGGTGTCGGCCTATGCGCGCGACGGGCACCGCTGCTGGCACAACCTGAATTATTGGCAGTTTGGCGACTACCTGGGCCTGGGTGCTGGCGCCCACAGCAAGATCAGCTTTGCGCACCGGGTGGTGCGGCAGGTGCGGTTCCGGGAGCCCCGGCTGTACATGGACCGGGCGCTGGCGGGGAATGGGTTGGCGCAAAACACCGAGGTCAGCCGCGCCGAGTTGGCGTTTGAGTACATGCTCAATGCCTTGCGCCTTAAAGACGGTTTTGCCTTGCCGCAGTTCACAGAGCGGACCGGCCTGCCCGTAACGGCCATTGCTCAGGCGCTGGAGCAAGCTGAGCGCCGTGGGCTGATTGAGCGCGACCTAGGCCGGGTGCGGCCCAGCGTGCGCGGCTACGATTTTTTGAACGACCTGCAGGCCTTGTTCTTGCCGCCCAGTGTGCCTGGGTCAACTTAGGTTGTTTGCTACTTAATAAATAGCAATAAACCCAATGAATACGTGGCCTAGAGGTACTTTTTGCTATAAAAAATAGTCGGTACAGGTCAGGTCAGGCCAGGCCAGGCCAGGCCAGGCCAGTCTTGACGGTGGGTTAATCAGCTTGGAAGCCCGAGGCCTTGATTGGGGGCCCCCAGAGCGCCTTGTCGTCGGCCAGCTTACGCGTCATGTCGTCGGCGGAGTTGGGGCTGCTGTTCAAACCAAGTTTGTCGAGCCGGTCCACCACATCAGGCAGGCGCAGCGCGGCTTGCAGTGCTGCGTTGATGCGGTTGGTGACGGTACCCGGCATGCCGGCCGGCCCGAACAGGCCAAACCAGGCGCTGGCATCAACCGCAATGCCCTGCTCCTTGAAGGTGGGCACATCCGGAAACTGCGCAGTGCGCTGGCTGCTGGACACCGCCAGCAGCCGCAGCTTGCCGGCCCGGTACTGTTCAGCGAACTCGGCCGGGGTGTCAAAGCCAATGGCGATCTGGCCACCCAGCAGGTTTTGCACCATGGGCGCGCCGCCCTGGAACGGTACATGGGTCAGCGACAACTTGGCGCTGCCGGCCAGCATTTCGCCCAAAAAGTGCGGCATGGAGCCGGCCGCTGGTGAGCCGTAGTTGGCCTTGCCCGGGTTGGCTCGAAACCAGTCAATCAGCTCGCGCATGTTTTTGGCCGGCGTCGCAGGCCCGGCAGCCAGCGCCAGCGGAAAGGTGACGGTATTGCCAACGGCCGTGAAGTCTTTGGTGGTGTCGTACTTGATGGTCTTGAACACCAGTGGCTGCACCACCATCACCGCGAAGGGGGCCAGCATCAGGGTGTTGCCGTCAGGCGCGGCGTCTTTGACGGCCTGGGCCGCAATGCGCCCACCAGCGCCGGCCCGGTTTTCCACGAGCACCGGAACGCCCAGGCTGTCTTTCATTTTGTCGGCCAGCACGCGGGCGGTGATGTCAGCCGAACCACCCGCCGGAAACCCGACCAGTATTTTGATGGGTTGGCCTTGCGCCCAAAGTGGCAGCATGGCTAGGCTCAGGCCGGCGGCGGCCAGGCTGTGCAGGATGTGTTTGCGGTTCATGGCAGAGCGCTCCTTGTAAGATGAGTGATCACCTGACCCCTCTACCGCGAAGGATACCTGATGCCCCGTTTGCAACCCCTGAGCCCTGACACCACGCCCGAGCTCAAAAGCCACTTTGATTTTTTTCTGGGCACGCTCGGCTTCACACCCAACAGTGTTCTCACCATGCAGCGCCGGCCGCGACTGGTGCAGGCTTTTGCACAGCTCAACGCGGCGGTGATGGACCCGGCCGGCGAGGTGGACCTGGGGCTGCGCCGCCTGATCGGCCACCTGGCCAGCAAGGCCAGCGGTTGCCTGTATTGCCAGGCGCACACCCTGCTGGGCGCCCACAATTTTGGCGTGACCGACGAGAAACTGGCCGCGGTATGGCACTACGCCAGCAGCGCGCTCTACACAGCCGCTGAGCGCGCTGCGCTGGACTTTGCCCTGGCGGCGGCCAGCCAGCCCAACGCCGTGGACGACGTGATCTTTGCCGAGCTGCAGCGCCACTGGACCGAGGGCCAGATTGTCGAAATCTTGGGGGTGGTGGCGATGTTTGGTTTCTTAAATCGCTGGAACGACAGCATGGCGACTACGCTGGAGGCCGTGCCAACTGCAGTGGCCACTCAGGCCGCTCAGACGGCCGGCGTGGCCGACTGGGACCCGGGCAAGCACGCACCGTGATAAGCCCCGGCCAGCCTGATTGGCCTGTCGGTCTGCCTGCTGCGCTCAGGGCATGTTTTTGGCAGAGTAAACCAGGCTGACGGTGGCGTCGGCCGGCACGGCCGGCATGCTGGCGTTCCAGGTTTCCCATTGGCTGCGCATGGCGTTCAACCGCGCCGGCTCGTCGCCAGCGCGGTTGGCGCGCTCGCGCTCGTCAGCCGACAGGTCAAACAGGTACTCATGGCCGTCGACCGACAGGTATTTCCAGTCGCCGTCCCGCAGCGCGCGTTGTTGCCGGTGGCTCATGCGCCAGTGCATGGGCCTCGCCAGTGCGATTGTGGGCTCGTGCAGCAGCGGCAGCAGTGACACCCCGTCCAGCGGGTAATCGGGGTGTGGCGGTACGCCTGCGGCATCGAGCAGCGTGGCCGTCCAGTCCATGGTCATGCAGTGCTGCGTGCTGACCTGGCCCGGGGCAATGCGGCCCGGCCAGTGGGCAATCCAGGGCACCCGTATGCCGCCCTCGGTCAGATCCATCTTGCCACCCACCAGTGGCCAGTTGTCAGAGAAGCGCTCGCCGCCGTTGTCGCTGGTGAACACCAGCAAGGTGTTGTCGGCCAGGCCGAGCCGCTGCAGCGTGGCCAGCACCCGGCCAATGCCTTCGTCCATGTGGTGGATCATGCGCTGGTAGGTGTGAATGTTGCCGCCGTTGAGGTGCACGATGCCCTTGCCCAGTGTCGCGGCCAGGGTTTCGTCGTCGCGCGTCTCCCAAGGCCAGTGCGGCGCGGTGTAGTGCAGGCTCAAAAAAAGCGGCTGACCGCTGGGGCCTACCCGCTCGATACAGTCGACCGCGTGGTCGGTGATCAGGTCGGTCAGGTAGCCGGACTGGCGCTGCTCCTGGTCGCCCAGGTACAGGTCATGCTGGCCCGTGGAGTTGCAGTGTGTGAAATAGTCCACCCCGCCCGACATCGGCCCGAAGAACTCGTTGTAGCCACTTTTCAAGGGGCTGAAGTGAGGCGGGTAGCCCAGATGCCACTTGCCCATCAACGCCGTGTGGTAGCCCGCGTCGCGCAACAGTGAGGGCAGGGTAGGGTGCTCGGGCGGTAGACCCAGCGTGCTGCTGCCCCGGCTATTGCTGTTGATGGGTTCCTCCGCGGCGCCGCGCAGCCGGTACTGGTAGCGCCCGGTCATCAGGGCAAACCGGGTGGGTGAGCAGACCGGCGAATTGGCGTAACCCTGGGTGAACTTCAGCCCGTTGCCAGCCAGTTGATCGAGCACGGGCGACACAGGCCCGAACCGGGCTGGGCGGCCGCCGTAGCAGCCCAGGTCGGCGTAGCCCAGGTCGTCGGCCACGATGTAGATGATGTGGGGGACCTGCATGGTGGCCGATCAGATGGGTAGCCGGTCACGCAGCCGGTAGTAGCCGATGGACGGCGCCAGAAACCAGGGGTTACCGCTGTAGAGCGGCCGGGTTTCAAAAGCCAGCCCGTTCAGTGCGGTCTGGCCTTCTTTGAGGCCCAGCACCTGCTGCCCGATGCGCATGCCAAAGTAGCTGGAGGTGCCCACGCCGGCACCGCAGTAGCCCATGGCGTAGTGCATGCCCTCGTGCTTGCCCAGGTGCATCAGCTCATCAAAGGTGTAGGCGACAAAACCGCACCATGAGTGGCTGATGGGCACCTCGGCCAGTTCGGGGAAGATGCCGGCCATGTCGGCGTGCAGTTTGGGGCCGCTCACCCGCGGGTCGGTTTCTTGGTGCGAGACTCGGCCGCCAAACAGGATGCGCTGGCGATCTGGCGAGGCGCGGTAATAGAACACCACCTTGCGGGTGTCGCTGACGATGCGGTTTTTAGGAATCAGCCGGTCCATCATGCCCGCAGGCAGGGGATCGGTGGCGATCATATAGCTGCCAATCGGGATCACCCGGCGCTGCAGCCAGGGTGTGAGATTGCCGGTGTAGCCGTTGGTGGCGATCACGACGTCACGCGCCAGCACCACGCCGCGTGCGGTGGTCACCCTGAACTGCGTGCCTTGCTTGTCAATGGCGCTGGCCGGGCAGCGCGGCGCCACCTGCACCCCGGCGGCCAGCGCCCGCTCCAGCAGGCCCTGGTGGTAGCGCGCCGGGTGCACCGAGCAATGCTGCTCGTAGACCACGCCACCCCAGTACACGTCAGAGCCCAGTTCGCGCCGCTGTTCAGCGCGCGGCACCACATGGGCCTTCACCTCCAGCCCTTTGGGCTGTTTGGTCAGTTTGCCGGCCAGGGTCTCGTACTGGGCCGCGTTGTGTGCCGCATGAAAACGCCCAACCTGGCCAAAGTCACAGTCAATGCCCTCGCTGCGCACAAATTCGGCGATCCAGGCCAGCGACTGCTGGCCCTCGCGCAGGATGCCAAAAGCCCGCTCTGGCCCATGCCGCTTGGCCAACTGGTCAAAGCCTGGCTTGATGCTGGTGGAGATCTGCCCGCCGTTGCGTGTGCTGCATCCCCAGCCGGCTTCCTCGGCGTCCACCACCAGGGTGGAGCGGCCGCCGCGCCCGGTTTGCAGGGCCGCATGCAGCCCGGTGTAGCCGGCGCCGATCACCAGCACATCCACCGTGGCGGGCAGAGCTGCATCGGGCAGGCTGGGCCGCTGGGCGGCATCCCACCAGTAGGGGGTGGTTTTGCAGTGGGCCATCAAGTTATCTTGTGTCATGGGGCGTGTTTCCGTGTTGCGGCCAGCACCAGATCGGCGCCTTTTTCGGCCAGCATGAGGGTGGGGGCGTTGGTGTTGCCCGAGGTGAGGGTGGGGAAAACCGAGGCGTCGATCACGCGCAGGCCCTTCAGGCCGTGCACCTGCAGTTGGGCGTCTACCACCGCCTGGCGCGGGTCTGTTCCCATGCGGCAGGTGCTGACCGGGTGGAACACGGTGGAGGCGCGTTGGGCGATGTCGTCCATGATGTCTGCAGCCGACTGCACAGCCGGGCCCGGCGTGATTTCCTGCTCTATCACAGCCTGGAAGGCCGGCGTGGCGGCCAGCCGGCGCACCAGGCCGGCAGCGGCAAGCATGGCGTCCAGATCGTGCTGGGTGGCGAGTGAGTTGGGCACAATGCGAGGCGCCTGCAGCGGGTCGGGGCTGCGCAGCGCCAGGTGGCCACGGCTGTCAGGCCGGCAGGGTTGGGCGCTGAGGGCAAAACCGGCAAAGGCGTCAGGCGCGGTGAGCTCGCGCTTGCCGGGTACCGCGCGCAGGTAGCTCAGTGGCGAAAAATACAACTGCATATCCGGGTGTGCCAGCCCCTCTCGCGAGCGGCAAAAGCCACCGCCCTGATTGACGCTGAGCGCCAGCGGGCCACGTCGGGTGGCCAGGTACTTAAAGCCGGCCCACAGCTTGGCCGGCCAAGGGCCCAATTCGTTGTTGAGGGTGGGCACGCGCGAACGGTACACATAGTCAATGCACAGGTGGTCTTGCAGGTGCTGGCCCACGGCCGGGCTGTCCAGTACGAGCGGCAGCTGCAGGGCCGCCAGCTCAGCCGCCGGGCCAACCCCGGAGAGTTGCAGCAATTGCGGCGTGTTGATGGCGCCCGCCGCCAGGATGACCTCGCAACGGGCGCGGCTGGTGTGGCGCTGGCCGTGCTGCAGGTACTCGATGCCGGTGGCGCGCCGCCCGTCAAAGGTGATGCGGGTGGCCTGTGCGCCGGTTTCGACGCGCAAATTGGGCCGCCCCCGTGCCGGCCGCAGGTAGGCGCTGCTGGCCGAGGCACGTACCCCCTTGCGGGTGGTGATCTGGTTGATGGCCACGCCCTCGTTGGAGGCGCCGTTGATATCCGGGTTGCGCGCCAAGCCGAGCTGTTCCCCGGCGCGCAGGTAAACCTCGCACAGTGGATGCACCTGGTCTGACACATCGCTCACATGAAGGGGGCCACCGGAACCCCGGGTGTCGCTGGGGCCGTGTACGCTGTCTTCGAGTTTTTTGAAGTAGGGCAGCACGTCGGCCCAGCCCCAGCCGCTGTTGCCCAGCGCCGCCCAGTCGTCAAAGTCACGGCGCTGGCCCCGGATAAACACCATGGCGTTGATGCTGCTGGAGCCGCCCAGCACCTTGCCGCGCGGCCAGTAGCCGGTGCGCCCTGCCAACGCTGGGTCGGGCTCGGTGCGATACATCCAGTTGACCTGGGGGTTGTAGAAAGACATGCCGTAGCCGATGGGGGCTTTCAGCCAGAACCGCTGGTCGCTGCCCCCGGCCTCGAGCAGCAGCACGCTGTGCCGCCCGCAGGCCGTGAGCCGGTTGGCCAGGACGCAACCCGCCGAGCCAGCGCCCACCACAATGAAGTCAAATTCGCTCACAAGCTAGCCAAAAGAAAAGGGAACTTAAGCATCCCACGGACATTGGACTGGTGCACAGGTCCGCTTTGGAGAGAATTACAAACCACGCGCTGGCTCAAGGGCCTTGGCCTTGCGCGCGGCGGCGGGGCTTTGGCGGGCCTCCAACACCTGGGCCAGCACCTCAACCCCTGCGGTGATCAGCTTGGGCGATACCCCGCCATAGCCCAGCACCAACCCGTTGACCGCCACCGGTGCCAAGGCAAAGCGGCCGATGGGCGAGGCCGTGACCTGGCGCTGGTCGGCATCACGGGAGATCGCCATTTCTGATGCGGAGGCCGGCAACAAGGCAATGGTGTGCAGGCCGCCATGGCTGGGCAGCACGTCCAGCAGGCCGGTCAAACGCTGGCGCGAGGCTGCCAGCAGGGTGTCGTGGCGCTCCTGGTAGATCAGGCGCATGCGCCGCACATGCGAGGCAAAATGCCCTTCGTCGATGAACTCGGCCACCATCGCCTGAGTATGCGACGGTACCCCGGCTAAAAATTTGCTCATGATGGTGCGAAAGGTGTCAACCAGGGCCGGGGGCACCAGCAGGTAGCCCAGGCGCAGCGCGGGAAACAGCGACTTGCTGAAGGTGCCGACATAAATGACCTGGCCATTGGTGTCCACGCTCTTGAGCGTGGGCGGCGGGCGACCACTGAAGAAAAACTCGCCGTCGTAGTCGTCCTCAATCACCCAGGCGCCAGCGCGTTCAGCGGCATGCAGCAGAGCAAAGCGGCGTTCCAGGCTCATCACGCTGCCCATGGGCTGCTGGTGCGAGGGTGTGACAAAGGCCAGCCGGAACTGCGGGCTCAGGCGCAGGGCCTCGTCCACCCGCAGGCCTTCGGCGTCCACCGGCACCGGCACCAGGTTGGCGCCGCAAGCAATCAGGCTGTTGCGCGCACCAATGGCGCCCGGGTTCTCAAACCACACGTTCTCGCCGGGGTTGAGCAGGGTCGAGCCAATCAGGTGAAAGGCCTGCTGCGCACCGCCCACAATGAAGATCTGCTCGGCGTCGCAGGTGATGCCGCGGTTCACCCGCAGGTGTGAGGCCAGCGCCCGGCGCAGTTGGGGCGAGCCGTCCGGGTCGCCGTAACCCATGATGTCGTCGCGCGAGCCGCGCAGGTACTTGGCTGACAGGCGGGCCCACTGCGCCATAGGGAACACGTCAAACGCCGGCAGCGCGGTGGTGAAGGCGCGCGGCATGTGCGGCAACCGCCGGCGGTCACCAAAGCGGCTCACGGCCTGCGCCATCAGGCCCGAGAGGCGTGGCGCGGTGTGCACGATCGACGGCGCATCCGGCTGCGGCGGCTTGGGTCGGCTGACATTGAGCACAGCACTGACATAGGTGCCAGCGCCGGTGCGCGACTCCACCAGCCCTTCGGCCACCAGCCGGTCGAACACCTCGATCACCGTGGTGCGCGACAGGCCCAGGTCACGCGCCAGCGTTCGGCTGGCCGGCAGACGCTCACCTGCCAAAAAGCCGCCGGTCAGGATCATCTCGCGCAGGGCAATGCACAGCTGTGTGCTCACCGGCTGATGGGCGTCGCGGTCGATCTTGATCGACAGCAATAATGAACCTCCGGCGCGCTTGACCATGGAACCCCTGCGTGTGAAAAACCAAAATGGTATCAGCCATTGTTCAAAATGGACCTGTGAGCACGGCCAATTGCAGACCATGATTGAAATATGAAGATCCAACGCATTGAAACTTTTTGTGACCCTTTTGTCGGTTTTGTGCGGGTCACCGCCGAGGACGGCAGCCAGGGCTGGGGTCAGGTGTCCACCTACCACGCCGACCTGACGGCCCAAATTGTTCACCGCCAGGTGGCGCCCTGGGCCCTCGGCCAGGACGCTACCGACATCCATGGCCTCAGCGCCCTGGTGCCTGAGCGTGAGCACAAGTTTCCCGGTTCTCATCTTTACCGTGCCCTCTGCGGTGTCGAGACCGCCCTGTGGGACCGGCTGGGCAAGGCCGAGGGCAAGCCGGTGTGCGAGCTACTGGGCGGCGCGCCGCGGCGCCTGCGAGCTTATGCCTCATCCATGAAGCGCGACATCACGCCGAAAGACGAGGTGCGGCGCCTGCAGGGCCTGCGAGACCAGTATGGCTTTGATGCCTTTAAGTTTCGGGTGGGCGCCGAATACGGCCACGACAAAGACGAGTGGCCGGGCCGCACCGAAGAAATCGTGCCGGCCATGCGCCAAGGGCTGGGCGATGATGTGGAGTTGCTGGTGGACGCCAACAGCTGCTACTCACCGGCGCGCGCCATCGAGGTGGGCCGGATGCTGGAAGCCAACGGCATCTGCCATTTTGAGGAGCCCTGCCCCTACTGGGAGCTGGAGCAAACCCGCGCCGTGCGTGAGGCTCTGTCGATCGACGTGACCGGTGGTGAGCAAGATTGCTACCTGCCGATGTGGAAGCACATGATTGCCATGCACGCGGTAGACATCGTGCAGCCTGACGTCTGCTACATGGGCGGCATGGTGCGCAGCCAGCAGGTGGCGAAGATGGCGCACGCCGCAGGGCTGCCTTGCACGCCGCACAGTGCCAATTTGTCGCTTGTGACGCTGTTCACCATGCACCTGCTGTGTGCTATTCCCAACCCTGGCAAGTACCTGGAGTTTTCAATTGAAGGGCCCGACTATTACCCCTGGCAAGAAGGCCTGTATGTCGAGTCGCCCTACCAGATCAAGGACGGTCATATCGAGCTGCCGGCCGGCCCCGGCTGGGGCGTGGAGATTCACCCCGATTGGCTGCAACGCGCCAGCTACCAAATGAGTGAGGTGAGCTGAGTGACATCTGATTTGCAACGCTGGGTGCAGGAGGCGCAAGCCACCGGCACGTTGGCCGGCTTGCCTGAGCGGCACTTTATTGGCGGTATTGCCGTGGCCTCGGCCGATGGCGGCACCATGGACACCCTGGACCCTGGCACGGGCCGGGCGTTTGCCCGCTTTGCCGCCGGGCAGGCCGCCGATGTAGACGCCGCCGTGCTGGCAGCCAACCGCGCGCTCAAAGGTCCCTGGCGTGACATGGCGCCGGCCCAGCGCGGCCGCGTGCTGCACCGGGTGGCTGAGCTGATCCGGGCCAATGCGGCCCGCCTGGCGGTGGTGGAAACATTGGATTCTGGCAAGCGGCTGGTGGAGGCACTGGGCGATGTGGCCGGCGCTGCCAACTGTTTTGATTACTACGCCGGCGCCTGTGACAAACACCAGGGCGACAGCCTGCCGCTGGGCCCCGACTACCTGGCCTATACGCTCAACGAGCCTGTTGGCGTGACGGCCCACATCATTCCCTGGAATTACCCGCTGTCTACCGCCGCGCGCGGGCTGGCCCCGGCGCTGGCGGCCGGCTGCACCGTGGTGGCCAAGCCGGCAGAGCAAACGCCGCTGACCGCGCTGATGCTGGCCGAGCTGTGTCACCAAGCCGGTGTGCCGGCCGGTGTGTGCAATGTGGTGACTGGCACCGGGCGTGACGCGGGCGCGGCACTGGTGCGCCACCCCGGCGTGCACCACATCACGTTCACTGGCTCGGTCAACACCGGCATTGATGTGATGCGCTCTGCCGCGCCCAACATCACCCGGCTGGTGCTGGAGCTGGGCGGCAAGTCGCCCCTGCTGGTGCTGGCCGATGCCGACCTGGCCCAAGCGGCCGACAACGTAATGGGTGCCATTTTTGAGAATGCGGGGCAAATCTGCTCGGCGGGTTCACGCCTGCTGGTGGCGCGCGCCGTGCATGAGCAGTTGGTGGCGCAGGTGGCAACGCGGGCCGCCGCCCTGAGCCTCGGCCACGGCCTGCGTGATGTCGGCATGGGCCCGCTCAATTCTGAAGCGCATTTGCACAAGGTGTCGGGCTATGTGGACCGGGCCCGGGCGCGCGGTGTGGCCGTGCGCACCGGCGGGAACGTCCGGCCAGACCCACAGACTGGCCTGGGCTGGTTTTATGAACCCACTGTTTTGGACGACCTGTCGCCCACCGACGAGGCGGTGCAAGAAGAGATCTTTGGCCCGGTGCTCTGCGTGCAGGTGTTTGACGACTTGGAACAGGCTGTGGCGCTGGCCAATGGCACGCCGTTCGGGCTGGTGGCTGGCGTTTTTACCCGCGACCTGAGCGCTGCGCACCGGCTGGCTCGAGACATCGACGCCGGCCAGGTCTACATCAACGAGTACTTTGCCGGTGGCATCTCGGTGCCCTTTGGCGGTAACAAGCGCTCGGGCTTTGGCCGGGAAAAAGGGCTGGAGGCCCTGCGCAGCTACAGCAAAACCAAAAGCGTGGTGGCGCGTCTATGAGGGGTCATGCGGCTGTCATATTGGTATGCTGATCTTTCGAGAATGGCCCTAGTGCGAAGACCACCCGGTTTTTACAGTGGTGTATTCGGAGATAAGTCGGACCCGGGCCGACGATGGCAAGAAGATATATTTTTAACAGGAGTATTGCAATGATGATCAAGCGTTTCAAGAGCCGTTTTGCGGCACTGGCCACTGCGGCAGTAGCGGCCAGTTTTGCTGGCCATGCCGCGGCCCAGCTGACAGTGGTGTCCTTTGGGGGTTCGTACCAGGATGCACAAAGTAAGTCTTTGTTTGTGCCAGCGGCCAAGGCCCTGGGCATCACGATCAAGGAAGAGACCTACACCGGTATCGCGGCCGTGGCCCTTCAGGTGAAGGCCGGTGCGGTGACCTGGGACGTGGTCACCAGTGGTTCCGGCGGAGCAGCCCGCTCTGGCGCCGAGGGCATGCTGGAGCCGCTGGATTACAAGATGATCGATGTGTCCAACTTTGTGCCTGGCTCCGCCCAGCCGTTCTATGTTTGTGGCGATGTGTTTTCCACCGTGCTGGCCTGGAACACCAAGACCTATGGCGACAAGGGCCCGCAGAACTGGGCTGATTTTTGGGACGTGAAGAAATTCCCCGGCAAGCGTTCGTTCCGCAAGGGCGGCGAGGGCGTGTTGGAGCCAGCGCTGATGGCCGACGGCGTGCCCGCCAACAAGGTCTATGAGGTGCTCTCCGCCCCCGGCGGCATTGAGCGTGCGATCAAGAAAATCAAAGAGCTCAAGCCCCATGTGGCCGTGTGGTGGGCGTCCGGCGCTCAGCATGCGCAGCTGATGAAGGACGGCGAGGTCGACATGATCACCGGCTGGAACGGCCGCTTTGACGCGGTGGCCAAAGACGGTGCCAAGGTGGCCTACACCTTCAATCAGGGCCTGGCTGATTACGATTGCTATGCCATTCCCAAGGGCGCGCCCAACAAGGCGAATGCCATGAAGTTTCTCAGCGAGATCAGCAAGCCGCCCTACCAGGCCGAGTTAACCAAGTACATCACCTACGGCCCGACCAACAAAAAGGCCTATGAGGGCAATGCTATTCCGGCCGCCTACGCCAAGCAATTGCCTTCGCACCCGGACAACCAGGTCAAGCAGTTGCCGATTGATCAGAGCTGGTACATCAAGAATGGTGCCCGCGCATCGGCCCTGTTCCAGGACATGCTGACCGAGTGAGACTTTGACCGACAGGCCCTATCCCGGGCCTGCGCAACTGTCGACGGCCTGCCCCTCAAGGCGGCCGTCTTTTAATTTGAAAGAGCCCGTCATGGCCCGCAATTCGTCGCTACCGATCACCATCGCGCAAGTGACCAAAACCTACGGTAAGGTCTTTGCACTGGACCACGTTGACCTGCACATCAAAAGTGGCGAGTTTTTGACGCTGCTGGGCCCCTCGGGCTCGGGCAAGACCACGTTGCTGACGGTGCTAGCAGGCTTTACCCGCCCCGATGGCGGTAGCCTCAAGTTCGGTGATTCCGAAATGATCACAGTGCCCCCGCACAAGCGCGATGTCGGCATGGTGTTCCAGAACTACGCGCTGTTCCCGCACATGACGGTGGCCGGCAATGTGGCGTTCCCGCTTAAGTTGCGCGGCGTGGTGGGTGCGGAGTCGGCCCGGCGCGTGGAGCGGGCGCTGGAGATGGTGCGCCTGGGCGGCTACGGTGCCCGCGGCGTGGACCAGCTCTCAGGCGGCCAGCGCCAGCGTGTGGCCCTGGCCCGCGCCATGGTGTTTGAGCCCCGCATCATGCTGATGGACGAGCCGCTGTCGGCCCTGGACAAGCAGCTGCGTGAGCACATGCAGATTGAGCTGCGCCAGCTGCACGAGCAACTGGGCATGACCACGGTCTACGTCACCCATGACCAGCGCGAGGCGCTGACCATGTCAGACCGCATTGCCGTCATCAACGGTGGCCGCATCATGCAGCTTGACACGCCGCGCGCCATTTACGAGCGCCCAGCCAACCGATTTGTGGCCGAGTTCATTGGCGAGTCCACCTTTGTGCCGGTGACGGTGGCGGCCGGGCGGCTGATGCTCGCCGGGCAGCCCTTGCAAACCGCCGAGCCACTGCCGGCGGATGGCCCGCGCCTGCTGATGCTGCGGCCCGAGCGCCTGCGTCTGCTGGCGGACAGCGAAGACCCAGGACCCGGCTTTAATCTGCTGGCCGCCACTCTGGCTGCCACGGTGTACCAGGGCGACAGTTCCCTGCTGCAAGTGGCTTTGCCTGACGGCACCCGGCTGCAGGTGCGCAGCGCCTCTATCGGCGCTGCTGCCCCCACCGAGCCAGGCCGCGCCCTGCGCTTGGCGCTGGCTGTTCAAGACACGGTGCTGCTGCCGCCCGACGGAGCTGCAGCGTGAGCGACCTGCCCAATGCCCTTGCCCTGCAGCGCAACGCGCTGTGGGAGCGGCTAGGGCTGGCCAGCCTGGTGATGCCGGCCCTGCTGCTGATCGTGATCACGATGCTGCTGCCAGTCTGCTGGCTGTTTTACCTGTCGGTGCTGTCAGATGCCGGCGCTTTCAGTCTGGAGCACTACCAGCGCATGTGGGAGCAGCCCTCTTACGGCCGCACCTTTCTCACCACCTTCAGGGTCAGCCTGCTGACCACCGGCATCTGCATCCTGCTGGGTTACCCGCTGGCCTATTTCTTGTCGGAGTTGCCCAAGCGTGCTGCCAATCTTTGCATGGTGGCGGTGCTGCTGCCCTTGTGGACATCGCTGCTGGTGCGCACCTACGCCTGGCTGGTGCTGCTGCAGCGGCGCGGCCTGATCAACAACTGGGGCATCGAGCTGGGCCTTTGGGACGAGCCCTTGACGCTGGTGCACAACCTGGCAGGTACGCTGATCGGCATGGTGCATGTGATGCTGCCATTTTTGGTGTTGCCGCTGTACGCCTCCATGCGGGCCATTGACCGCAATTACCTGCGCGCAGCCGCCAACCTGGGCGCCAGCCCATTGCGCAGTTTTTGGCTGGTGTTTTTCCCGCTGGCCCTGCCTGGGCTGAGTGCGGGCGTGCTGATCGTGTTCATTTTGTGCCTGGGCTTTTATGTGACGCCAGCCGTGCTGGGCGGCGGCAAGGTGATCATGGTGTCGAGTCGCATTGCCAATGACATCGAGATCTTCTTTAACTGGGGCGCGGCCAGCGCGCTGGGCGTGGTGCTGCTGGTGCTGACTGCCCTGCTGATCCTCGGCACCGCGCGGCTGACCCGGCTGGGCAACATCATGCCGTCGGGAGGCCGACCATGAGCTGGCTGAAGCAATCTGCCACAGACACCCAGATCACCCATGGCGCGCGGCTGTGGCTGTATGTGGTGGCGGTGCTGGTGATGGTGTGGTTGGTCATCCCCACGCTGCTGGTCATCCCCATGTCGTTCTCGGCCTCGCAGTACCTGGAGTTTCCGCCACGCGAATGGTCGGTGCGCTGGTACAAGAGTTACTTCAACTCTACGGCGTGGATGCAGGCCACAGTTACATCCCTCAAGGCTGGCGTGCTGACGGCCCTGTTGGCAACCCCGCTGGCTACCATGGCGGCCTATGGCCTGCACGTGTCTCGCTTGCGGCACGCCAATTTGCTCTTGATGTTGCTGCTGACCCCCATGGTGGTGCCGGTGATCCTGATCGGCATTGGTGTGTTTTATGCCTATGTCAAGCTCAAGCTGGTCAACAGCATGCTGGGGCTGGTGCTGGCCCACAGCATGCTGGCCATCCCGGTGGTGATGCTGGTGGTGGCCTCGGCCCTTAAAAGCTTTGACCTGGACCAGGAACTGGTGGCCCGCAGCCTGGGCGCCTCGCGCATCAAAGCCTTCTGGATGGTGACGCTGCCGCAAATCAAGTTCTCGGTGGTCACCGGGGCGGTGCTGGCGTTTTTGACCTCGTTTGATGAAATCATCGTGTCGCTGTTTGTGTCTGGCGGCGACAACTCCACCCTGACGCGCAATATGTTCAACGCCCTGCGCGACCAGGTTGACCCGACCATTGCCGCCATCTCCACCCTGATCGTGCTGGCCACCACCGTGCTGCTGGTCATCACGCAGTACGTGGGGCGCGGCAAGTAAAGAATTTCCCACCAACAACTAGTCACCACCATGAGCATTCAACGCATAGAAACCGGCCCTCGCCTGTCCGAGGCCGTCATCCACCAAAACACCGTGTACCTGACCGGCCAGGTGGCCGACGATGGCTGCGGCCCCGACATCTACACCCAGACCCAGCAGACCCTGGCCAGCATCGACCGCCTGCTGGCGCTCAGCGGCAGCGACAAAAGCCGCGTGCTCTCAGCCACCATCTGGCTCACCAACATGGACACCTTTAGCGAGATGAACCGGGCTTGGCAAGAGTGGGTGGTGCCCGGCCACACCCCCGCCCGCGCCACGGTGCACAGCGCCCGCCTGGCCGGGCCGGAGTATGGGGTAGAGATCAAGGTGATTGCGGCGCAGGGCTGAGAGTTCGGGGAGCTTGCCTTCGGCAGCCGGCTGGCAGGTCTGGGACCTAGCAGACGCCAAGATCTATGCCGGCAACGGCCTGGTCAAGGGTGTGGTCACCTGAACACGGAATTTGAGGTAAAGTAAGGATTCCTTACTCTTCACGAGCTGCACCATGCTGGCCAAAATGACCTCTAAAAATCAGCTCACCCTGCCCAAGAGCGTCACGCAGGCCGTGGCCTCGGCCGAGTACTTTGACGTGGAAGTGCGGGCCGGGCAGATCATCCTCACGCCGGTGCGCATTCAGCGCGGCGATGCCGTGCGGGCCAAGCTGGCCGAACTTTCCCTGACGGAAGCAGACCTGGCACAAGCGGTGGATTGGGCCAGAGCCACGGCTGCCGCGCCGGCTTATGCCGCAGAGCCGACAGCACCATATACCCTCACCAAACCGTGACCAGCCCGCTGCGCGTGGTGCTGGACACCAATGTGGTGTTGTCGGCGCTTGTGTTTGGCGGCGGTCAGGCCGGGCAGCTCCGGCGGGCTTGGCAAGCTGGCGCATTCGTGCCCCTAGCCAGCGCCGTCACGGTGCAAGAGCTGGTGCGGGTGCTGGCGTACCCCAAGTTTTCCCTGTCCATGGCTGAGCAAGACGAATTGCTGGCCGACTTTTTACCCTATGCCCAGACGGTGCGCATGCCCCAGCCGCCGCCCCCGGTTCCCGAATGCCGCGACCCGCTGGACGTGCCGTTTTTGCAGCTGGCCGTTGCGGGCCAGGCGCAGCGGCTGGTTTCGGGTGACAAAGACCTGTTGGTCCTGGCACAGGCTTTCCACCAGGCCTCGGGCTGTCGCGTCACTACCCTATCGGCCTTGCTTTCAGAAATTGCGGCCGGTGAGGTGGCGCCGGGCGGCTAGTCGTGGACCTGAGGAAAGAACGCCTTGCAACAAGCTCAATTGAGATACATAATTCATTCTCAATCAGGAGAAACGCAATGAGCGCACAAACTTCCATGCTCCACATCCGGGTGGACGATGACATCAAAGACCAGGCAACCCAGGCACTGACTGCCATGGGTTTGTCGATGTCTGACGCAGTGCGACTTTTTTTGCGGCGCGTTGTGGTCGATCAGGCGTTTCCTTTGGAGCTGAAGGTGCCTAACGCTGAAACGCAGGCGGCTATGGCCGAATCGCGAGTGATGATGGCCAAGCGCAAAGCCAGGTTTGACAGCGCGGACGCATTGCTGGCCGATCTTGAAAAAAACAGCCGCCAGTAAAAGGGCAACCCTGCCCAGGGCAGTGGATTACACCAAGACTTTTCTGAAAGACTGGCAGCGCCTCAGCCACTCCGGCCGTTATGACATGCTGCGCCTGAAGGAAGCCATGCTGTTGCTGATTGCCCATGACGAACCGTTGGGGCCCGAGTGGCTGGACCATGCATTGAAAGGCGAGTCGGATGATCACAGGGAGTGTCATATCGGTGGTGACTTCCTGCTCATTTACCAAGTGACTGGCAATGCCATCAACTTTGTGCGTGCCGGAACGCATTCAGAACTGTTCAGCGCCTGATGGGCCGCTGCACCATTCCCATAGCCGCCCAAATTAGGACACCATGAACTCAGCCACCATCGTCCAGAAGCTCTGGAACTACTGCAACATGCTGCGCGACGACGGCATGAGCTATGGCGACTACGTGGAGCAGCTCACCTACCTGCTGTTCCTCAAGATGGCCGACGAGCGCATCCAGCCGCCCCAGCACCAGCCCAGCCCGATGCCCCGGTTTTGACTGGCCGTCGCTGCTGGCCCGCGATGGCGATGCGCTGTTTGACTATTACCGCCACACCCTGGAAAAGCTGGGCGCCGAGCGCGGCACCATCGGCCTGATTTGTGCCAGGGCGCAAAACAAGTTTCAAGACCCGGCCAAGCTCCGCCGCCTGGTGGTGGACCTGATTGACGGTGAAAATTGGTCGGCCATGGGCGCCGATGTCAAAGACGATGCCTATGAGGGCCTGCTGGAGAAAAACGCGCAAGACACCAAGAGCGGTGCCGGCCAGTATTTCACGCCGCGCCCGCTGATCCAGGCCATGGTGGATTGCATCGCGCCCAAGCCGGGCGAGGCCGTGTGCGACCTAGCATGTGGCACCGGCGGCTTTTTGCTGGCGGAGCACAACCACGTTGCCGAGCAGCACCCCAACCGGACGCGCGAGCAAAAGCGCCACCTGAAAGAAAACGCCCAGCGCGGCTGGGAACTGGTGCAAGGCACGGCGCGCCTGGCCGCCATGAACATGATGCTGCACGGCATTGGCTCTGACAAATCGGTGCCCATTGTGGTGGGCGATGCGCTGGCCGCAGACCCCGGCGAACGCTTTGACGTGGTGCTGGCCAACCCGCCCTTTGGCAAGAAAAGCAGCACCATGATCACCGGCGTTGAGGGCCGCGTCAGCACCGGAAAAGACGTGATCGAGCCTGAAGATTTTTGGGCCAGCACGTCCAACAAACAGCTCAATTTTGTGCAGCACATCAAGACCCTGCTGCGCCCGCCTGGCTGGGCCGGAGTACGGTGTGGAGATCAAGGTGATTGCGGCGCAGGGCTGAGCGGCTCAGGCGGCTGATCAGCTCCCAAGCTTGATCCGCAGCAAAACAGACGCCGTTCGGCCTCATCCAACAGCACCGCCCTGAGCTGTCCGTATTTCATTGCCAAAGTGAACCAATCTGTTCAAACAGTTCAAGGAAAGCCGCTTGCTGGGGGACGTGAAGGCGTTAATGTTTGGGTACTGGCTGGCCAAGAGACGTTGGCTGATCGGGCAGGCCGCAGTGGTTTCGCAATGGGCTGATCCCCGGCTCAATAATTTCTGATGGCGTCTCGGCTTTGGCGGTCGGTGGCTGAGTCACCCAGGCCAAATTCGTTTTTCGTAATGCCATTTCACTGAAAAATGGTCCCCAGTGTTCCTCTGTCCAAGCTATCCGCATTTCGAGTGCCGCAGTTTCTTTGGTCGATTCCATCGGTTTTCTCCAGTGACTACGCGAGCCTGTGTCGCACGGTTTTAATTTCAGACTGAGCCTTAACTTGTCCAGTCCAGCCAACCCCATTGGATGAATGGTTTGCGCCTTGGGCATCAAGTCAACGGTAAGCTTTTGAACCAGAAGGCTAGTCGCGCACACCAACAAATCACCTATGCAGAGCCTAGTGCGCAGTAGGAATTTAAGACTTTTGTCCAGGACAAAACAGGGGGGACAAATGTTTCTTTTTTTGTTACGCTGATTGGCCATGCCTAACAAAGCCTTTGTCTTACAGTCGGAAATAGAGCGTTTAACGGGCTTTGGCATTGAACAGCTTCGAAAGTGGCGCCAACGGTTTGGCTTTCCTTCGGCGCAATATGAGGTGGACGGCAGGGCCATTTATTCACGCGAATCCGTCGATAGGCTGCTGGTCATCAAACGCCTGATAGAGGCTGGATTTCGCCCTAGCCAAGTGGTCGCCAATACAGCAGCCGACAATGTGAAAATGGCCGCTGACCTGAGCCGCTTCAAACCCGAAGTACAGCGATCAGAGTCCACAAATACTTTCATCAGCCTGCTCAAGCAGGCCGACAGTGAGGCATTTAATGCCCTGCTGCGCAAAAGCCGTGCTAAGCGAACCATGTTGGACTTTGTCGAGCAGACGATTAGCCCACTGATGGTTGGCATTGGAGATGCATGGCTGAGCGGTGAGATCGATGTGTACCACGAGCACCTTTGCTCCTCCATGGTCCAGCGTTATTTGATTACGCAGACACTTAAATCAAAACCAAAGCCTGCTTTTCCAATTTTCTTATTTGCCTTGCCCCCAGGTGAACACCATCAGCTTGGGTTGCTGATGGCCGAGGCTGTGATGGCAGAAGCTGGTGCCTACATCGTGAACGTTGGGACCGATATGCCATTGGACAGCTTGAAGCTGGCAGCCACAGCGTGCAAAGCCGATGTAGTTACGCTGACATTCAGTTTTTCTTATCCCCTTAGGGATGTCGTGCCAACGCTGACGCATTTGCGGCGTTTGCTGCCACCACGAATGCCGATCTGGGCGGGGGGTGCGGGTTTGTCGCAAGTCAGGAGAGCTCCAGCGGGCGTGCGAATAATGGCTCATTTTGGCGAGGCAATTTCAGCACTGGGTGAACTTATGCGGGCTGGAAATGTGCCTGCCAATAGGCCAGCGCAGCCGGGCTGAAGCGCTTTTTCGCGGAGCCAGCCGCCAGGAGTGTGATCAAGCACAATCACGCCCATGAAAGTTTCGCGCACACAGTGGGTTTTGGTCGCCCTGATCGCCGCCGGTGGGCTAGCTGGGCTGACGCTGTCTGGCCGCGGCAAGCCGGTGGAGGTGGTGGTGGTGACCCAGGGGCCGATGGTGCAGTCAGTGGTGACCAGCGGGCGCATTGCCAGCGTGGGCCGCACCGAGCTGGCCAGCCAGAACACCGCTCGCATTGAGGATATTTTGGTACGCGAAGGCGATGCCGTTCAGGCGCGGCAGGTGCTGGTCCGCCTGCGCGACGACGAGGCCACGGCCAACCTGGCCCAGGCGAAGGCGGCTGTAACAGAAGCACGCGGGCGTATTCGCCAGCTCAATTCGGTGCAAGTGCCGGTGAGCGCCCAGCAGCTGGCCCAGGCACGCGCAGCCGACACCCAGGCCCAAAACGAGTTAGCCCGTGTCCGCCAACTGGTGCAACAGGGTTTTGTATCCTCGTCACGCCTAGATGACGCGATGCGTGCGGCAACGGCCAGTGCGTCTGCCGTGCTGGCCGCCAGCGCTCAGGCGGCCGGCACCGGCGCGGGCGGGGCCGAAGCCGAACTGGCACAGAGCCGCCTCGGGCAGGCATTGGCCGCCGAGCGGGCAGCCCTGGGCCGGCTCGACCAGCTCAGCCTGCGTGCGCCAGTGGCGGGGACCGTCATCAGCCGCGCCGCTGATCCGGGCGACACGGCGCAGCCCGGCCGCACCCTCCTGACCCTGGTCAGTGGTGACGAGACGCGCATCCAGGGCAGCGTGGATGAAAAAAACTTGAGCTACCTCAAGCTGGGTCAAACCGCACGCGCCACCGCCGATGCCTACCCGGAGCGGCCTTTCAATGCCATGCTGACCTTCATCGCCCCGGCGGTCGACGCCCAGCGCGGCACGGTCGATCTGAAGTTGCGGGTGGACGCTGGCGTTGAGTACCTGCGCCCTGACATGACGGTCAGTGTCGAAATCGTCACCGCGCAGGCTACCAACGCCCTGAAGCTGCCCACTGACGCGGTGCGGCGCGACGCGAATGGCGGCGCCTATGCCCTGGTCAACCGCAGCGGTCGCGCAGAAAAGGTCAGGTTGGTGTTGGGGCTGCGGGGCATCGGCACCACCCAGGTGCTGGAGGGCTTGGCCGCCGGCGACCGGGTCATCACACCCACCGCATCGCCCGAAGTGGGCGACCGCGTGCGCGAGCAAGCCGAGCGCGTTCCCAAGGGCAACGCACAGCCTGTGCCCGGGCTCACGCAGTAAGCAGCCACTGCTTGCCGCCATGACTGTGCGTTTGCCTTTTGCCTGGATGGTCTGCCTTCGCTACCTGCGCGAGGGGCGCATGCAAACCGTGCTCATTTTGGCCGGGGTCACGGGTGGTGTGGCGGTGATCATTTTCTTGACGACCCTGATCAGCCAGTTGCAGGAGTCCATCATCGACAAGACCCTGGGTAGCCAAGCTCATATCGTGATCCGCCCCCCGCAGGCCGTCAACCGCACCACGCTGTCGCCTGACAGCACGGCCGCCATCATTCAGCCGCGTGCCCAACGCTTGCGCAGTGTGGACCAATGGACCTCAGTGGCACAGTTGGCGACACAGACCCCGGGGGTGCTGGCGGTGTCGCCCATGGTGTCGGGGGCCGGCTTTGCGGTGCGGGCCGACGCCAGCCAATCCATCGCCTTGATGGGCGTGGAGCCGCAGGCCTTCCAGCGCATTGTGCGCATGGCCAAATACCTGCGCCAGGGCCTGTTTGACGTGAGCGGCACCAACGTGGTCATTGGCAGCGAGCTGGCTAAAGACCTGGGCATCTCGGTGGGCGACAAACTGCGCCTGGTCACTGTGGGGGGGCGCAATGACCTGGTCAGCATTGCCGGCATTTTTGACATTGGCAACCGCGATCTGAACCGCCGCTGGGTGTTCACCAGCATCAAGTTAGCGCAAACACTGTTGGATCTGCCCGGGGGCATCACGCAGCTGGACCTGCGGGTGGAGAACCTGTTTGCAGCAGAGACCACGGCGCGCCAACTGCAAGCGCAAACCGGCTTGACCGTGGACAGTTGGATGCAAACCAATGCGCAGTTGTTGTCGGCCCTGAACAGCCAAAGCATGTCCAACAACCTGATCCGCTTCTTTGTGACCATCATTGTGGCGGTGGGCATTGCCAGCGTGCTGGTGGTGTCGGTGGTGCAAAAACAAAAGGAGATCGGTATTTTGCGGGCCATGGGCGCGAGTCCGCAGCGCATCATGTCGGTCTTTTTGCTGCAGGGTGGCCTGTACGGCCTGGTGGGATCGGCCTTGGGCTCGGCACTGTCGCTGGGCCTGCTCAATTTTTTTGCCCGTATCACGCGCAACGCCGATGGCACGGCTTTGCTTAGCGGCGACCTTGATCTGGGGGTGGTGCTGTCGGCCTGCGGGCTAGCCTTGGTGGTGGGTTTGTTGGCCGCCGCGCTGCCAGCACGCCGCGCCGCCCGCCTGGACCCGGTGCAGGCCATCCGGGTTTGATGGCAGGCCCACACCATGACGTCCATCATCGACATGCACCAGATCCGCAAGAGCTACGGCGTGGGCACACCCGTGGTCACCGAGGTGCTGCACGGCATAGATCTGTGCATCCAGGAAGGTGATTTTGCGGCGTTAACGGGCCCATCGGGCTCGGGCAAAAGCACGCTGCTCAACCTGATCGGCTTGCTGGAGCCGCCGACCAGCGGCCAATTGCTGGTGGGTGGCCAGGACACGGCGGGGCTTGGCGATGCCGCCATCACCGCGCTGCGGGGCCGAAGCATCGGGTTCATTTTTCAGTTTCACCACCTGTTGCCTGGCTTTACGGCCTTGGAAAACGTGATGATGCCGGCCATCATTGATACCGGTTGGCCCACGGCCCAAGCCCAGGCCACGGCCTTGCGCCTGCTCGATCAGGTGGGTTTGAAGGATGCCGCGCACAAGCGGCCTTCGCAACTCTCAGGCGGCATGCAGCAGCGGGTGGCGGTGGCGCGGGCGCTTGCACTGTCGCCGCGCCTGATCTTGGCCGACGAGCCCACAGGCAATCTGGACACCCGCAGCGCCAATGATATTTTTGAGCTCTTGCAAAGCATCAACCACACACAGCAGTCGGCTTGCCTCATCGTCACCCATGACCCAGCCCTGGCCAGTCGTTGTGGCCGGCAGATTCAGATGGTGGATGGTCAGCTACTGCCTGCCGTTCGAATCGATCCCTCATCAACCGATCAAAGCGATCAGATGGACGCTTCCGGTCACAGGTGACTAAACAAGCTGGCGCGGCGCCCAATTTGCGCTTTGTTGCCAACAATGCAGCCGCCTCGGCCAGCTTCCTGCGCATCGGCGGCAAGGCGGTCGAGGGCACGCTCATTGGCACCGATGCCTTCCCCGAGATCCGTACCGACGCCTTGGCCAAGACGTTTGTTGCCAACTACCAAAAGAAGTACAACGCCATTCCCGACCAGTGGAACGCGGTGGGTTACACCATTGGCAAGCTCTATGGCCATGCCCTGGCCAATGTCAAAGGGGCCGTGACCCGCCAGAGCCTGAATGACGCGGTGATTGCCACCCGCAATTTCCCTGTGGTGTTGGGCAGCGGCAAAGGCAACTTCAGTTTCGCGGGTTCCGAACGCGAGCCGACCTACGAGCCGATCCTGATCACGGTCAAAGACGGCAAGTTCATCCCCGCCCAGTTACCCTGCTGGCGCAGCAGCCGCCACCGACCCGGGACGCCGTCCTGGTGCTGCAGGCAGCGCTGCGCACCCAGGGTGCGGCGGCCGACGCCATGGCCGTGGTCCAGGCGCACATTGCGGCGGTGCGTTGCGGTGATGCGGTACTGATGTCGGCCGATTACACCGAGGCTGCCCGCATCACGCGGGGCAGGCAGCAGGTGGTGCCGTGCGAATACTTCCCACTGGCCCTGCAGCGCATGGGCAGCAGCGTGTTGGTGGTGCACAGCTTGACCCGGATCGACGCGGGCGCAAGCGAACTCGGCACCCACATCGCGATGCAATGGGCGCTGTGTGGCGGGCGGGCTGATGGCACCCGCGGCACCGACACCTTCACGGTTGTCGGCGACCGCATCACGCACCAGCAGGTGGACCTGCATACCGCCGACTTCTGAGGACGCCGTGCCGTCAGCGACAGATTATGGGTAGCATGCACAGATGAAACTATTCCGCGTGTTCCAACCTCGCAACCCTTTGTTTTGGCTGATGCTGGCGCTCAACGCTTTGTCTGCGGCATTGGCTTGGATTGTGCAAAATCGACCGCTCAATACCGTCGCCATGGTCGTTGTCGCTGTGTTTGCGCTGTGCAACGCGCTGGTTGGCACCTGGTTGCTGTGGCGCCTGGTGCGCGACGAACCGCCGCCCCCAGGTTAGCGCCCGTTCCGCGCGCAGCGGGGCGGTCAAGGCGCGGATCGCGGCAGATGGTGGTCGTACACGCAGCGAAAGCCGATGTAGACCGCATAAAAGTTGCTTGGTTTGAAGGCCTGCACATCGGCCTTCATGTTGAAAGCGCCGTACCACCAGGAGCCGCCCACGGTGCGCCGTTCCGGCCCCATCGCGTCGGTGGTCCACTCCCACACATTGGCGCCCATGTCGTAGAGGCCATTGACGCCTTCGCGCGTGGCGCCCGCCGGTGCGGCACGCGGCCAGGGGTCCGCATCGCTGGTGTTGGCCCCCTGTGGGCTGTCGCCCGTGGTCCAGGGGTAGGTCTTGCCTTTGATCCAGGGCGCCGGGGGTGCATCGCGCAGTTCGGTGAAGCCGGCCATTTGCCATTCGGCGCCGGTCGGCAGGCGCCCACCAGCCCAGCGGCAGTAGGCCTGCGCCTCGGCAAAGTTCAGATGCACCGCAGGCAAATCGGCGCGGGCGGTCTGCCCATCGGGCTTTCGCCAGGACCAGCCCGGACGGCGTTCCCAGCCGGCGCCGAACTCAAAGCCGCCGCCCTCTTTTTCAGCCTGCGTGATGACGCCGGTGGCCTGGCTATAACGCGCAAACTGGCCGATGGTGACCTCAGTGCGGTCAATCGACCAGGGCCCCAAGGGCACTTTGTCGCCTACCTGCGCCCACGCGCCGTGCAACGACAACGCCACGTTGACCAGTCCGATCAGGCCAGCACGCCACGGAAATTGGATTCTTTCAGTCCGCCACACGAGGCCCTCGGACTGAGTAGGCTGTTTCACACAAAGCAAGGTGCTCAAAGGTTGCTGCGCTATGTCGGTTAGACACAAAAAAGCCCCAAAGTTGGGGCTGCTGGCGGAAGCGGTGTCTGCTCATTAAGTGTTTCAAGCAATGTCATCAATCGCCATAATCCTTTTGTTTACGGGGTATTCAAGCAATTACTTGTATCAATCAATTTCAACTGTTACCATGCAACGTCATTATTTATGGTATGTAGGTTGGAATGCCCAAAATTGCTAAACCACTAAGCGATCTGCAAGTTAGACGAATCACGCGAGTCGGATGGCACGCCGTTGGTGGTGTTGCTGGACTCCTACTTCAAGTACGTAATCCAACGAACGAAGGGGCGCAAACGCCCCGCTCTTGGATACTGCGAATTAAGGTGGGCGACCAAAGGCAACCCATTGGCCTAGGGTCATATCCTCAAGTTTCTTTAGCTGCTGCACGTGAGCAGGCTGCCAAGCTTGTATTGGAGGCCAAACAAGGTGTGAATCTAAAAGCAAAGAAACGTGCATTTCGCAGTTCCCTTATGTCAGCGGCTGCTAAGAATAAAACCTTCAAAGAGTGTGCTCAGGCTTACATGGATGCCCACAGCAGTGACTACACCAGTGACAAGCATCGGAAACAGTGGCCCGCAACGCTTGTTACTTATGCATATCCAATCATTGGGAATATGCTGGTCTCAGATATTGTGATGCGCGACGTTCGCAACGTACTTGAGCAAGAGACTGTGGTTGATGTAAACACAAAAGGAAAGCTTTGGTATGTGAAGACTGAGACCGCTAAGCGACTGCTTGGGCGTATTAAGACAGTGCTGGACTATGCGACAGTCAATGAATATAGATCAGGTAACAACCCAGCCCAATGGACTGGGCATCTTTCTACTCAACTACCTTCGCCCAAGAGGCTACAAAAGAAGGAGCATCACCCGGCAGTTCCTTACCAGCAGGTGGGTGACTTCATGTCTAAGCTGCGAACAAATCCAAGCCTAAGCGCAAAGGCACTAGAGTTTTTAATCTTGACTGCCGTTCGCTCTGGATCAGTAAGGCAGGCAGCGTGGGAAGAGGTCGACTTAGACAAAGCCCTTTGGACTATTCCTGCCGAACACACCAAGGCCCGCCAAGAGCACCGCGTCCCTTTGCCACCACAAGCCATTCAGCTGCTGAAATCGATACCGAAGTTAGCAGGATCAAACTTAATTTTTCCAAGCCGTACAGGCAAGGCTCTAAGTGACATGGCATTCAGCCAACTAATGCGAGGGATGCGTGAACGAGGCGAGTTAACAGTGGAGGCTGTACCGCATGGTTTTCGCAGCACATTCAGGGATTGGGCGGCAGAGCAAACGGCTTATCCAGACGAAATACGCAAGGCTGCATCAGGGCATACGGTTGGTGATGCCATCAAAGAAGCATATCAACGAACAGACCTGCTGGACAAGCGACGTAAATTGATGAATGAGTGGAGTAGATTTTTGGATCAGACTGGCGCAAACGCTACTAACACAATAACTTTATTGAAGCGTAGATGATGGTAAAGCCTGATAAATATTTTTATGATTTTGTTCAACCAGACATTGAACCTACATTGCTGTCAAAAGCCAGAAAAAGTTTTCGTCGTGCAATAAGGGACTATTACTGCATGCAACGGCAGTACGTATACGAACCTGAAACCGGTGAAAGAGTTCAAAGTGTTCGACAGGGTATGTACATAGAGCAGCAGAAAAATCAAAGAAGAAAAATAGAAGTCATATTCAATGGGCGAAAAGCTGGCAGGCCTCAAAAAATCGAAATCCAAATATTGGTCTCGCGATTATTCTTGATGTGGGGAATGTATGCCAAAACACCGCCTACATTCTCATGGAAAACAAACACAACTGTGGAAACAGATTTTGAGTGCATGCTTCTAGACCTATTGCCTAAACTGGGCGCAAAAGATGTCCGAGGCCATGTTGAAAAACACTGGCGCGCGAGAGGTCGACGGTAGTCACTCAGTCCCAAGTAATAATTAACCCGTCCTAAATATGTGAGACATCGGCTGTACTAACGGTTACATCAACTACTGCTAAGGAGCAGCAAAATGAACCGATCGGAGCCATCTTCAACCTTCGATGATCTGCCGGACTTGGCATTGATTCAAATTCGACCTTTGGTCAATTATGGTGTACTGCCATATTCGGCTACAACTATTTGGCGTAAATGCAAACAAGGTGAGTTTCCTCAGCCAGTCAAACTATCAGCTGGTATTACCGCCTGGCGAGTTGGTGACATACGAAATTACCTTTTAGCCATCGGCACACCAAAAACAAGAGGTGCAGCATGATTGGCAAAAAAATCAAACCTTTCTGGAAGTACTCCCCCTGGCTCGACTCAACAAAAACGAATTTGTTTCGCGATGAGTTCCAGCTTATTGACGATCTGAAAATTGACTCGTGGCTTGAGGAATCCAATGATTACTTTAAGCCTTTGGATTTATATCGGTGGATCGACCAAAACAACGGAGTGCAGATGTTTTATAGAGGCCTTGCTCGATACGCACCAATGTTCAAAGTAATTGGGTACCACGGACAGGAAGCACTTTGGATTTCACCGCCACCTTCAGGCCATGGCAACGCGATTTATATTGTTTTGGGTCATGACAAGTCTGGCCAACTCCGGTTGGTCGGTGGAAATTCCTTCACTGAGCCGAGACAGCAAAGTGGATCAACGGTATCGGGTACAGCATTTTTTACGCAGTATGACCAAGCAGATCAGCACGGCCAACGTCAACTTGTTAAAGACACAGTTGAAGCAAGCATCCAATCTGAATATGCGAGTCTGCTGATGAACATCCGACACGAATGCGAACACTTTCAGACGATGGCCATTTACATCACGGTACTCACTGATCCGGGAAGTATGTTCCATGCGGGCAAGGCAGTGATCGAAGGAGTGAAGCCAGCTGACTTTTCGTACGAATTTTTTGGAGAAATCAAATGAGCCAAGATTTCAACATCAACGTCGAATTGGACTCCGACGATTTTGACTTCGATGAGTACTACCCCGAAGAAGCTTGGGAAGCACTTGCGCAGGCCAAACATTTATCTGAGGATTTGACACAAGTTGGAACTGATGCGGCTGTAGCGGTAGGTTTACCGGTGTCAAACGATGAGTTTCTAATAGCAATCTTCGGCAATTCATTCACATCAGCATATCCGCTAGTTTGCAAGAAAGAAGCTGATCCAGATAAAAGTGTTTGGAGTCCATTGAGATGGCCTTGCAATACAAGCGCGGCTGATTTGAACTGGTACACGCTGCCCAGCCTATATCAACCTGATAGCACTGGTCGTTTTCGGGCTAAGAAGGAATTGGCAGTGTCTGTACACGCCGTGATGGTTGATGACGTTGGTACAAAGGTCTCAATAGAACAGTTCGAAAAATGCCTGCCATCTTGGGCTATCGAGACCAGCCCGGGGAACTATCAATACGGTTATCTATTTGATGAGCCAATCACTGACCTAGATGTTGCTGACAAGTTGAAAGAAAAACTGATTGCTGCAGGACTCTGCGACAGTGGTGCAACTGGAGGTACCGCACGCTGGATGCGCTTACCTGTTGCGATTAACGGTCGGCCAAAATATGGGAATCCCTCGCCTAAATGTCGAATTGTTCAGTGGCGTCCAGAGTTGAAGTACAAGGTTGAGGATTTGTACTCAGCATTCGGGCTGCACCAGCACAAAGCGACATCTTCTAATAATTCAGCAACACCAAACCTCAATGGGCCGATCGTACAAACACAACTGAGTGACGATGCGGCTTTGGTGATCGAGGCCCTTCAGGCCAAGGGACTCTACAAAACTGCTCTTGGCTCAGGCAAGCACGACATTACTTGCCCGTGGGTAAATGGGCATACTGACGCAACCGATAACGGTGCGGCTTATTTCGAACCTAATCAGAAATATCCCAATGGCGGTTTCAAGTGCCACCATTCACATGGGTCGCTGTTTCACATCCGTGATTTGAAAGAATTTCTGGGTTTTGGTGCTGATATGGGTGAAGTCAGTCCACTTGGACAACCTCAGAAACTACCACCGGCACTACGCCCAGTACCTGCTCTTGATGAAAACTTCCTTCCAAAAGCGCTCAGAGATGCAGTAATTGATTTAGCCGATCGTTTGCAATGCCCGCCAGACTATTTGGCTGTCGCCATGCTTTCAGCTGCGGGTGCTGTCGTTGGCAACAAAGTTGGAATTTTTCCTTATGCCAATGATGAAAGCTGGGAGGTCTACCCTGCGCTTTGGGGCGGTGTAGTGGGTGACCCGGGGAGTAAGAAAACTCCATCACTTCAGCACGCACATAGGCCGCTACAACATTTAGAGAGCATGGCATCACAGAAATACGCGAACGACATGCAAACGTACAAGCAAGCAATGATTCAGCATGAAAAAGCATTGTCAATTTGGAATAACAATAAAAGTATTGGACTGATGCCAACACCACCAGTTGAACCAAAAAGGGAACGGTATGTAGTTCATGATTCAACATATCAAGCGCTTGGCGTCATATTGGCAGATAACCCCCGTGGAATTCTTGCGCTTGCTGACGAGTTGTCTGGACTTCTTCAATCTTTAGACACAGCGGGTCAAGAAGCCGCACGTGGTTTTTATTTAACGGGGTGGAGCGGAACGGGTGGCTATTCGTTCGACCGGGTCGGTCGTGGCTCGATTACTTTGGACCGGTACTGTTTAAGTGTATTTGGCGGGTTCCAACCAGATCGGGTTAAAGCATACGTTCAATTCTCGCAAAGAGGTAGTACGAAGAACGATGGATTGCTTCAGCGCTTTCAATTACTTGTTTGGCCTGACCCCATGTGTAACTTCCAACTTGTTGATAGACCGCCAAATAAAACTGCGATCGACAAGTACCACCAAGTAATGTTAGCTTTACCTAAATTAACTGAACAACCATTCCCAAGTGCTATTAGATTACCAAATGGTTCACAGCTTTTACATTTCACAGCTACAGCTCAGCAAGCTTTCAATTCTTGGTACGTACAAAACGAAAAAATGCTCATAAGCGGCGGACTCGACTCATCTCGACAAAGCCACTTCGCCAAGTATCGAAGCTTGATCCCAGCTTTGGCCCTACTCTTTCACTTGCTGGAAGGACACACCGGGCCGGTGTGTAAAGACTGCCTTTACCGCGCTATTTCGTTTGCGAAATACTTAAAGAAGCACGCTGATCGAATCTATGATTCTGCATCTGGACAAGACCATGCAGCGATTCGTGGTTTAGCTGAGCGACTACTTAATGGTCAACTGCAAGATGGATTCACTTGTCGAACATTGATGCTAAAAGGCTGGGCGGGACTTTCAACTAAGGAGCAAGCTCACAATGCTATTGAAGCGTTGGTTGAATACAACTGGCTGGTTGAGACTGAGATACGAAGCGGCGGACGACCAACAGTGAAATACTCACTCAACCCGAACGTAACGGCAGACCTTTTGTAGGTTATGAAGGTTACCCCCACACCTTATTTTTACTTGGTAGATTTAATAAGAAGTAGATAAATGTATTGGGGGGTACCTACAAAACCTACGAAAGGTTTCAATGTAGCAATCTCCGGTCCATGGGGGTGATTGATTTGAATTTTTTTAGCCTTCGGACGAGGCCCTAGCCTGGTGTATTTCGATGTCAAGAAACATCTGACAAACATCTTTGACACTGGTTACAGGTACATAAAGGTTCGACTTACGCCCACGTGTTCTGGTTGCCGTCGTCATACCCAAGATGTGCATTGCATCTTCTAGTTGCGCCAAACGTGCAGAACTCTTTGACATTTCAAACTTATTGGCTTTAGTGTATTGACCTGATTTTGTATGAGCTGCAGCAATTCGCTGGCGTCCTGATTCGGTTTTTGCAGAAGAGGAGCCTCGGCCTCCGTGCATGTGGCACTTCTGAGTTTTACTTACTTTGGAAGCAGGACGACCGCACTGAACACCCGTGCGCTTGCTAAGTGCGGTACACCGCAGGCATTTGATGCGCCCACCACCTGTCAGCAGAAAATTTTCGAACTGTATGGTTGTACGCATCCCTGCATTATTTCATATTATGAAAAAATAGAATATGCTTTTTCTCGATAACCATCAATTTAAAACTCTGAAATCGGCGGTGTTAAATTAGTTGCAGCTACGCTGTGAACATACTATGCAAAGCTTTCACTTTCCCTGCAAATCAGTCAAAAATTCAGACACCGGAAGAACCCCCGTAACTAGCAACAGGTCACGAGCGCGAGTACATGCAACGTATAAGAGGTGGCGCTCAGATTCATAAACCTCCTGTAGGTCCCCCGCGTCGCCCACCGTTTCAATGCGCTCCTGTAAAGGAATAACCTCATCGTCACACGCCATCACAACGACCGCGCGAAACTCGAGCCCCTTAGCCAGATGCATCGTAACGACGGATATATAGTCATGACTTATCTCTACATGCTCGTCAAGAATTTTGTATTGAACCCCTGATGCAGATACTGCAGCCTTCGCCCGCTCAAGTTGGGCACTCGAACGCACGAACACGCCCACTTCATGGGGCAATAAACCAGTGCTCAACATTGCAGTGATCCAGCTTGCAGTGAAACTAATCTCTTCCGCCTCTGTTTTGAGCATTTGCACGGAAGGCGGTTGGCCATTAAATACTGACACCGTATCGCTTCTATTCTCCGTGTTGCCGTCCACGTCACTCACTTGGGGGCCCAACAAACGATCAGCTTGCTGGCGGATTTGATGAGACGTTCGGTAATTAACCCTCAGAGTGCGAGCTCGCCCGCGAATATCTACGCCCACGGACTTCCAAGAAAACGGTTGCTGAAAAATACGCTGCCCTAAGTCCCCCGCAAAAAACAAAGCGTCAGCGCGGAACGCGCTGAAAGTCGCTAAAAATCGAAGATGAGCAACACCTAAGTCTTGGGATTCATCCACCACAGCAAAGTCATACGGAGATTGCTTCCTGGACTGAACGCCTGAAGCTACAGCCGTAAACATTCCCGCATAGGTTTGAAGATTTCCCGCCTTAAGTGCAGCGAGTACGTTATCAAAAATCTGCCAAAGCAGTGCCCGTTGTGCTTCAGGTAATCGGGTCTTACGACCCAAACGAGTGACGTCTCGATACTCAGTCCAGGAGCTCAACTGCCAGGCATCGAAGACTTGATCCCATTCAGTTTCAAGGAAATGAAGGCTGAACTTATTATCTTTTACAGCAGCAGCAGCAGATTCCAAATATCGCCGCACCGTAGCACGATCCGCTAGTTTTAGCGAACCATGCTGACCCCTGTATAAACGCTCTGCTATCGTGTTTAAAGAGAACACATCAATCCGTTCGGCAAGTCGTGGCTCACTACCAACTAACCGCTTGAGCTTGGTCTGCAGGGCATGCGCTAAAGCATCAGAGAACGTCGTTAGTAATACCCGCGCTTCCGGATTCGAACGAGCTAGGTGTGCTGCCCGATGCAAGGCAACAATAGTCTTTCCTGTACCAGCAGAGCCAGATACACGCGCGGGCCCGCTATAGTCGCGCTCAACCCATTGCCGTTGCTCAGGGTGTAGAAAAACGGTCCACTTTTCCCAAGGAAAATTAAGTGCTGTCTCCAGCTCCGCGACATTGCTCATAATGCGGAATCGGCGCTGTGCATCGGGGTGATCGAAAGGATTTAAAGACGTAGCCAAAGGAGTTGCAACCCTCGGCTTCCCTCCCGTGGCAAGCTCTAACAAAGCCTCTGAAGCTTCAGCAGGCAGGTGGTCCGCTAGAGCCAGCAAGTTCTCTTCTGTTGCGTTTTTTACGTCCGCAAGCCATTCAGTGGGAACACCGTAACCAAGAAGCTCGTTGTCGAGAATATTGGCGAAGAGGCGTTTAAGCTGAACCGTAGGGGCAGTAGCAGGAGGCCGTTCAGTTTGCACATAAACGGGGACTATTACCTCTTGCACAGTTTCTCGCACCTCAACCAACTGTGCCGCTCCAGTTGCGGGATGGGTTTCTAATTTCCGCTTCGTCGCCCATTCATAGGCTTTATCGTGGTGATCGACATAACAAAGCAGCAAGCTGGCTTGCGTTCGGTGAAGGATTATGCGGATGTCGCTTCCAGCTCGAGCAGACCAAAAATGCTTATCTTTTGATTGCTCGATTCGATGCAAGCTCATGCTTGGGTGAGCCGGATTAAGCTGAAGGTCAAACGCAGTAGTTTTTACTGCCTTCTGCTCGTCGCCACTCAAGCGGCCAAGGCTGTCGGTAAATGTATCGGCAATGCGGAAGTCCATATCAAACTTTCAGGTAACCTTTATTTTGTAAACGTACTCGAAGATCTTTTGGGTCTCGCTGATTAGCCGCGCTCGCCTACTAGACCTTAAAAACCTTCATCACCTCATCACCCAAGTGATTGATGACCTTCACCGCCACCCGACCCGACTTAGGCTTGTCAAACGGGCGTGATATATCGCTATTCAGTGTGTCCCATGCTTCCTTGTCAATCTCGGCCTTCAGCGTTGTCTTGAGTGCGCTGTAAGGGTCGTTGGCACCAAGAAAGTAGGCGTGCCGCACGAAAAAGCTTTCTTCGTTGTAGTCCGTGTCGATGAACCAGCAGGCGATGCCGTCTGCACCATCGCTAACCACTTCACCCGTTTGCGGCTTGAAAACGTCAACTCCGTTTACCTTAATACACAGCTGGCCATTTGCTTGGGGCAATAATGTAATGTCAGGCTCACCAAAGATCACAAATAAGTTGCCTTTGCCATTATTCTTAAGGTCTTCGGCCATGTGCAGGTCTGCATTCATACGGGCTTTGAGCACTGGGATGCGGCCCAACTTGCTAAACTCTGTTGCGTGTGCCTCGTAGTTGAAAGCACATGCAATAAGAACGTCAAAGCCAGCGTCGCCACACTCACGGGCGGCTTCCACCAGATCACTGCGCTGCACGGTACCAAACTCAGGCCCGATGAAGATACCTGCACGTTTTTCTACTTCGCCTTCTAGGTAGCGGCCTTCGGCACAAACTGCACCTTCGCCCGGCCAGGGAATAAGAGATGTGAAATTAATTCGATCCGCTTTGTGCGCCTGTTGAACGCCTGCAGTCTTGAGGTTGTCCAAAATCATTTGCGGGAAGGACTGGCGAGCGTTGTAGTTCGCACCAGAGTCTGCGGCAACATCAATCAGTTCGTCATCTTCATCCACACCCAGAAAGCGGTGTGGGCTGAGGGATTCGACTGTAAAAGGCCCAGCAACGCGGACTGCCTTGTTGTCGGCATATGGTTTGTCGTACAGGTACTCAAACTCAGCCTTAGCCACAATCGATTCATCGATTTCTTTTTGCCGGGCAATGTGTGCCTGCCTCCAATCGGCATGCAACTTCTTGGCCGCTTCGGCCCACTCTGCACCTGCATCGCGGGGAATCTCCCATTCTTGCCAGTGGGTTTTGAGCATTGTGTTCAACGTCTCGCGCAACGGCTCCATCGTGGCTTGCCATTTGCTCCAGATCACGTCGATCTCGGTGTTGTTGGCAATGGTACTAAGCATTATGTGCGGTACACGCTCATAGACAAAACCATGACGGATGTTGCCTTGCACGGGCTGCGAACTCGGAGCGGTGCGGGTGACTTCGGCTTCCTTGAGCTGGCCATAGCGAGAATCGGAAAGCAGGTAAAAAGGATAACGCGCACCCATGATGCGGGCACGGGCTAGCGCCAGCGCAACACGAGAGGTGTCAATCGTGATCCAGCGACGGCCCCATTGTTCGGCGACGGTGGCGGTGGTGCCGGAACCGCAGGTCGGATCGAGCACGAGTTCACCGGGGTCTGTGGTCATAAGCATGCAGCGTTCGATTACCTTGTTGGCTGTTTGAACTACATACGTCATGTCTGAAGCCCTTGTGTCAGACCACAAATTGACTATTGGCCTATATGGAAAGTCGTCCGCATACATTTTGAAGTATGGGTGCTCGCCAGGTCTCATTAGTCGCTGGGAGCGAAGAAGCCGCTGAACACCATCTTTTGTGGTCTTCCAGCTATACTTTTTAGCTGTTACCGTTTTGCCATTGAAGTCGAAATCAAAGAAACAAGTTTCAGTATATCCGGACGAAATGAGCGGAATCGTCCTCATCAACCTTGCATCTGAAGGGATTTCGGCGAGCGAGTCTTGCCCAGCCAAACGCTTTATTCTCCCATCTGGGCTCTCAACTAGGTCGTAGTCGGTATCATACCCAAATTCCTTCGGTGTATATAAGGAGCGATACTTGATTTGCTCCTTGTTCTTTGAATACCAGACGACGTAATCGAAGGAATTTGGGAGGAGACGGACACCTAATCCGGCTGTCTTCTTTACAGAGATCAAACTAACAAAGTTCTCCGAGCCAAACACTTCATCTAACACCATGCGTATTCGGTGAACATTCTCTTCGCCAATCTGCACGAAGATGGAGCCAGAATCGGTAAGCAGATCGCGGGCAACGGTGAGCCGATCCCTGATGTAGGTGAGGTAGCTATGGATGCCATCGCGCCAGGTGTCACGAAAGGCCTTTACCTGCTCGGGCTCGCGGGTGATGTGGTCTGCCTTGCCGTCTTTAACATCGCGGCTTGTCGTGCTCCACTGGAAGTTGCTATTGAATTTGATGCCATAGGGCGGGTCAAAGTAGATGCACTGCACTTTGCCGCGCAAGCCCTCGCGCTCAGCCAGGCTGGCCATGACCTGTAAGCTATCACCCAAAATCATGCGATTAGTCCAGTTCTGGTCGTGCTGGTAAAACTCGGTTTTGTCCGCACCCTTGGGTATGCCGTTGAAGTCTGAGAATAAGTCTGCCGTGGTCTGCCCGGCCTCGTGCTCGCGTTCTTTGGTGTTGCGTAGCAGGTCGTCAATCAGCACCTTGGGATGGACTTTTTCCTGGATGTAAAGTGGCGGCGCGTTAACCACCAGGTCACTCCAGTCCTGCTCGTCCTTGCCCCGCCAGACCAGTTGAGGGTCTAGGTCGGTATTCCGGGGGTAGCGGATTTGCTTGGCTGCAACGTGTTCTTGAGACGCAATGGATTGCTGCTCGGCCGAGGGAATGTTCTTGCGCTTGGCGTCCTCATGGATAAGGGTTTCAATGGTCTTTGATGTATTTTTGGTTGCCATGCTTACTTGGTCCCTGTCGCTGCCTTGCTGGCGGCAGACTCAATGAGTTGATTAAATTCCGTCTCGATCTTGGCTTTGAGGTCTGCTTCTATTTGATACACCTCGGTGAACTCCGCAAATGCCCAGCGGCCATAGGTGCCAAGATGATTGACGCCGGGCACCCAGTAGGTGTCCATAGTGGCTTTTTTCTCGACCGCATCTTCACCACGATATCCTTTGATCTCAACCACCAAATGAAGCGGGTCGGCTATGCCATGACCGTCGTCCACTAATACTACAAAGTCGGGGATATATTTGCGCATTACCGAGCCGAAGCGATAAGGTACATCTAGACCTAGATTGTGGTTTTTGACATAAGCAAGTACCTTGTTGTTGGATTCGGCAGCGCGGCAAAACTCAGCCTCCCAGTCGCTGTCCAAAATCACCCAGTTCAAATGGCAATGCTTGGAACTGGTTTCCCAACGGTCAGTCTTACTGGTATTAAAACGGACATTACTTGAAGAGCCGGTGGGGTTATAGGCATCGAGCAGCGCTTTGATAGGACGTTCACCTAGGAACTGCCGAGTTATAGCAGCAGTTATTTTGTTACAAGCCATATCCGCTAGTTCTTGGTACATCAATAGGGCCGGATACGTGTCTCCTTTGCAGATCAAGTATCTGGAGTTGCCGTGGTCGTCGACAGCATCTAACCATTCTTTGACGATGCGTTTCAGCTGACCAAAGAGGTGAAGTTTTGGAGCCTCCCCCGGGTCTCTCCACTTGGTGTAAAGTAATCGCTGCGTTAGCTGAAATAGCAAAGTGCTGGGGCGCATGTCCCCCAAATGTTTGAGGCTCATGTCGGCACCCTCTCCGATGATTCCGGAATTACGCGTGATAGACGGGCCAACCAATGCTGGGCTTAGGGTCAGAACTGATTCTTCGTTAAACGATGCGCTAAGGCGCTCTTCTGGAAGTTCGACCCGGTACCCTTCCACGCGAGGGAACTGAATTTCTAAAGCATCGCGCTCGGGGCGCATGGCTTTGACTTGCACGGTCTCACGGGGGGGCTGGGGCGGTCCAATAACCGGCTTGGCTGTGAAGTTGAAAGGTATCCCAAAAACGTCGGCGTACTCAACATTAAACATGCCCTCCTCATTCAACTCGTAGGACTGGCGGCGCAAAGCGCGACCTATGACCTGCTCGCAAAGTAACTGCGTTCCAAACGCTCGAATCCCCAAAACGTGAGTAACGGTGTTTGCGTCCCACCCCTCAGTGAGCATTGATACCGAGACAACGCAGCGAATGCCGCCGCCAAGTTGGCCAACTTTGCCAACAGTATTCATCACCTCACGCAATAATTCTTGGTCTGTGATGTTGTCACCAGATCGCGCGTCGCCACTGCGCTCCACTATCTCTCGGCGGAACCTCTCGATTTCGTCAGCAGCCATGTTGCGGAAACTGTCATCAAGAGCGTCCCCCGCTTCTAGTTGCTCGCTGTCAATAAGCAGCGTGTTGGGACGAGACAGCGGGTTGCCTGTCGAATCATCAAAGTTTCGGAACAGTGCCAGGCGTCCGTTTTCCAAAGTGGTGGTGCCATCGTCATTCTGGCGGTGAAAACCTGACACAAAGTCGTAGACTAATTTAGAGATGGCCGTGTTCTGACAGACCACGATAAAGCAAGGCGGAACCTTGATACCGTACTCCTCCCACAGTTTGTAGGTTTTCTCGTAGTGCCCGTAGAGCGCCAACAGAGCGGTTTGCAAACGCAGGGGCAACTTGAGTGGATCAAGCTCTCCGCCCGTACCACGGCCTTTTTTAGGCATGTCCTTACGAATGTGCTCCCACAAGTTGCGAAACACAGGCATCTCTTCGCCTGGTATGTTCTCTGCCACCGGAACGCGAGGCAGTTTGACAATACCGCACTCGATAGCATCCATCAGCGAGAAGTCGCTCATCGTCCAGGGAAACAAAGTGCCTTCAGCATATCCAGAGCCACTTAAGAAGAACGGAGTGGCGGATAGGTCCATCACGCGAGTTACACCTAGCTTGCGGTTGACGGCTTCCAGGCCAGAAATCCAAAGGCGCGCTGCCTCATTATTCTTGTCGGCTTCTTTTTTCTCGTCGCCTTTGAGTTCCTCGTCATCCACTGGTGTTGGCTTTTCCCGATAGCAATGATGCGCCTCGTCATTGATGACCATGATGTTTTTCATACCCATGAGATCGGGCATGACACGCTGCAACATCTGGCCTTCAGTTTCTTGCGTTAGCGGTGAGTCGCCAGTTCGACCTTGTAGCAGCTGGCGACCACCTTTTGAAAGTTCGATACGCTCACGCATCTTGAAAGCGTGGTAGTTGGTAATCACGATTTTTGCGCGGCTCATGTCATCCAACATGTCGTTGGGCAATAGCTCTCGGTCTTTGTAGTAGCTATTGGGGTCGTTGGGCTGCAAGACCCGCAAGCGGTCCTTTATGGTCAGGCCTGGAGCACAGATTAGAAAACCGCGTGTGAAGTTCTTACTCGTTGGGCGACGCACAGCGTTAATGGTCTGCCAAGCGATCAACATGGCCATAACAGTGGTTTTACCTGCACCAGTCGCCAGCTTCAAAGCAAGACGCATCAAGTCAGGGTTCGCCTCCTTGTTCGCACTTGATAAGTGCTCAAGTAGCAACTTGCCACCCTTGGTCTGCGGGGCAACCTCAGTCAACCAAATTGCCGTCTCAGCTGCTTCTACTTGGCAAAAGAAAGGGCGCACACCACTAAATTTATGGTGCCGCCAGTGCTGTAACAAGCGTGCAGTCTCAGGAGTTACCTGCCATTGCATTGTGTTTGGCAAGCTGCGCCAAGTGTCTACAGATTGCCGCACCTGGTTGATGATGGACGTAATGTCGTACTGCTGATCCGATGTGGATAGGTTCTGCCCCTCGTCGAACACAATTTCGTCTTGGGGCTGCGCCTTTTTTCTTTTCTTGGGTTTGGGAATTGGTGTCACAAACTCCGCACGCCGTCTGGATTCCAAGACATGCTGTGTTGGCTGGCCATCGGAATCAAGCTCCCAATGCCGTTGGGGGCATTCATAGGGCGAATTCAGGATTGGGTGATCGAAGAACGGGTTTGACATGCAATTAAGGAGTATTCAAAAATAAATTCTTTAATCATTCTGCTGCATTTTGAGACCGAAACAGCTTCTATCTCGGCAACGCTTGTCAATAAACATAGGACTGCACTTGAGGGCAAGCCCCCGGAATCTGGTTGAAATACAAAAAATCTGGATCGTTTGAGCAGATCATGGTTCAACCGTGGGCTGGGGGACCCAAATAGAAATCGGGGGGGTGGGGGTACGGTGGGGTTGCCTTAGGTTGAATTTTGAAAGGGGGGACCCGCCAAACGGGTTTTGCTTGTCTGCCGCTAGATATCAAACTGAGCCGCAGGAAAAAGTTTGAACGCCACCCCCGCGCGACGCGGAAGAACACCAACGCATCAAGTGATGTTTTATGGATATGTCTTATGGTATGTAGGAAACAAAAAAGCCCCGTAAGGGGCTTATTCATTGAATGTCTGGCGGAAGCGGTGAGATTCGAACTCACGGACGGTTTCCCGTCGCCGGTTTTCAAGACCGGTGCAATCGACCACTCTGCCACGCTTCCAGTTTCTCCTATTCTAGCCGGCCCGCAGCAGGCCCTTAGTCTCGATGAACTCGATCACCTCGGCCAGGCCGGTCTGGGTTTTAAGGTTGGTCATGACAAAGGGTTTCAGGCCTTTGGCGGTGGTGCGCATGCGGGTGGTGTCGGCGGCCATCACGCCCAGGTCGGCGCCGACGTAGGGCGCGAGATCGGTCTTGTTGATGACGAACAGGTCGCTCTTGGTGATGCCGGGCCCCCCCTTGCGCGGGATTTTTTCACCGGCTGCGACGTCAATCACGTAAATCGTCAAGTCTGAGAGCTCGGGGCTGAAGGTGGCGGCCAGGTTGTCGCCGCCGCTCTCCACAAACACAATGTCAGCGTCCGGAAAATCGACCAGCATGCGGTCGATGGCCTCCAGGTTGATCGAGGCGTCTTCGCGGATGGCGGTGTGCGGGCAGCCCCCGGTTTCCACGCCCATGATGCGCTCGGCTGGTAATGCGCCGCTGACAGTGAGCAGGCGCTGGTCTTCTTTGGTGTAGATGTCATTGGTGATGGCCACCAGGTCATAGCGTTCGCGCATGCCTTTGCACAGCATCTCCAGCAGCGTGGTTTTGCCAGAGCCGACCGGGCCGCCAATGCCCACGCGCAGGGGCGGCAGTTTACGGGTGCGGTTGGCGATGTGGTGCAAAGCGGACATGGTGGTGCTTTCAGGAACGGAAGAGGCGGGAGTACTGCACTTCATGCTGGGCCGACAAGATGGCCAGCATGGGCGAAAAAGCCTGGCGGGTCTCGTCGGTGAGCGACAGGGCGTGGTCTACGGCACCAGGAATCTCTTCGGCCAGGCGCGACAGGATGCGCTGGCCGGCGCTTTGGCCCAGGGGTACGGCCTTGACGGCGGCCTGCATCATGTTCTCGGCCCAACCAAAGGCAAAAGCCAGCAGACAGTCGCGCAGCGGTGCGGTGGTGCTGCCAGCGGCTAAGGCAAAGGCCAGAGGGTAGGTGGGTTGCAGCGCGGCCAAGACCTGGATCTGCGTGGTGCTGGCGGTGGTGTGGTTGCGCAGCCATTCCAGCAGCGAGCGTCCCATTTGCTCGGTTTGTGCCCGCAGTTCTGCGCTTTCGCGGGTGTGCAGCACCCAGGCGTTGAGCTCCGCGATACGGCCATGGTCCTGCGCCCGCCAGGCGGGAATGGCCTGCGCCAGCACTGCCAGCTCAGAGCGCGCCAGGCTCAGTTGCAACTGATCCGCCAGCCAATCAGATGCTTCGCTTTCTGTAGCAACAAACCCAGCATCCACGCTACTTTCAAGGCATTCTGAATAAGAAAACCCGCCAATCGGCAAAGCCGGCGAGGCCAGCCACATCAGCTGCAGCAGGCTGGTGTCAGACATGTCCGGCGCGCTCAGTGAGTGTGGCCATGGCCCGCGTGCGGGTCGTGGCCATGCCCATGGCCGCCCGTGGCATAGGCACCGCTTTCGGGTTCAAAGGCTTGCTCGACCGGCTGCACGATCAGGTGCATGGCGCGCAGCATGTCCGCCAGCACATGGTCGGGTTCAATCTGCAGGTGTTCGGGCTTGAGCTCAATCGGCACATGGCGGTTACCCAGGTGGTAGGCGGCGCGGATCAGGTCATACGGTGTGCCATGGGCCTGGCAGTGAGTAATGCGCAGCACCTGCTGGGGTGCCGCACTCACCCGCACCAACGAGCCGTCTTCCGCCACCAGCACATCGCCGCCGCGCACCACGGTGCCGCGCGGCAAAAATACGCCCAGGCTGCGGCCGGCCGAGTCGGTGGCGTCAAAGCGGCTTTTCTGGCGCACATCCCAGTCCAGCTCGACCGTGCCAGCTCGTTTGAGCAATGCTGCTGCCAGGCCTTGGCCTTGGGGAATGAGTTTGTTGACGGTCAGCATGGTTATAGTGTTGCGATTATTGGGAGTGCTTTTATGGAGCGATTAGATTTGATCGAGGTGGGTGACGAGATTGGGGTTATTTTCCCTGAGGCGCTATGTGCCAAGTTGGGTGTTGTGTTGGGTGACATCCTTCATCTGACGCCGACACCCAATGGTTTTTCGCTCCAATCTGATCGTTCGGAAACCAAAATCTATTTTCAAGCGAACACCGAACGTAACAATCTCTGATCCGAGCGTAAGGCTTGACAGGCGCGCATGCCATTAGCGCTGTGATACCTGGTCGGCCAATAACTTGGTCATGAACACGCTGAACGGGTCCAGCGTGTAGTCGTCAAATGGGCCGCAGGACACGAAATCTTCGCTGGCGTACAAGCGAAGGGCCGCCGCAAAGGGCGCGGTAGAGCCAGTCTCCAGGCTGAGGCGCCTAATGCCTTCAGCCCGCGCCGCAGATTCAATGTGCCGCAACAGGGCGCGTGCCACTCCTTTGCGTTGATGCGCATCGGCTGTCCGCATGGACTTGAGTTCGCCGTGGTCCTGGTCAAGCCGCTTGAGGGCACCGCAGCCCAACAGGTGGCCCGACTCCCAAGCCGTCCAAAACGTGATGGACGGATGGCGCAGTGCTTCGACATCCAGCGCGTGCACACTCTCAGGTGGGGAGTGCTGGTGCATGGCGTCTAGATGCAATCGCAGCAAGGCCTTGATGGCCTCGCCTTGCAAGTTGTCTACCCGGATGTCAATGGCGTTCAAAACAGAAAATACCGCTGCGCCATCGGCAGGCTGACCGCCGGCTCGCAGGTGAGCAACTGGCCGTCTGCGCGCACGCTGTAGGTCTGGGCGTCGATCTCCATCTTGGGCAGGTAGTTGTTGTGCACCATGTGCTGCTTTCGCACGCCGCGTATGTTTTTCACGGCGACCACCTGCTTGGCCAGGCCAAAGCGCTCTTTAATGCCGGCATTCAGGCCAGCCTGCGACACAAAGGTGAGGGAACCACGTGCCAGCGCGCCGCCATAGGCGCCAAACATCGGGCGGTAGTGCACCGGCTGCGGCGTGGGGATGGAGGCATTTGGGTCGCCCATTGCGGCCATGGCGATGAAGCCGCCTTTGAGGATCAGCGCCGGCTTGACGCCGAAAAACGCTGGCTTCCAGACCACCAGGTCGGCCCATTTGCCCACCTCGATGCTGCCGACCTCGTGGCTGATGCCGTGGGCAATAGCCGGGTTGATGGTGTACTTGGCAACGTAGCGCTTGACGCGGAAGTTGTCATTGCGGGCGCTGTCCTCGGGCAGGGTTCCGCGCTGCAGCTTCATCTTGTGCGCTGTTTGCCAGGTGCGAAGGATCACCTCGCCGACGCGGCCCATGGCCTGGCTGTCGCTGCTCATCATGCTGATGGCGCCCAGGTCGTGCAGCACGTCTTCGGCGGCGATGGTTTCGCGGCGTATCCGGCTTTCGGCAAACGCCAAGTCTTCGGCGATGCTGGCGTCCAGGTGGTGGCAGACCATCAGCATGTCCACGTGCTCGTCCAGCGTGTTTACCGTGTAGGGCATGGTCGGGTTGGTGGAACTGGGCAAGAAATTGGCCTCACCCACCACGCGCAGGATGTCGGGAGCGTGGCCGCCGCCGGCGCCCTCGGTGTGGAAGGCGCACAGGCCCCGGCCCTTGGTGGCGGCAATGGTGTTTTCCACAAAGCCCGATTCGTTCAGGGTGTCGGAGTGGATCGCTACCTGGGTGTCGGTGGCGTCGGCCACGTCCAGGCAGTTGCTGATGGCGGCTGGGGTGGTGCCCCAGTCTTCGTGTAATTTGAGGCCGATCACGCCGGCATCGATCTGCTCGCGCAGCGCGGCTGGCAGGCTGGCGTTGCCCTTGCCCAGAAAGCCCAGGTTCATCGGGAAGGCATCAGCCGCCTGCAGCATGCGTTCGATATTCCAGGGGCCAGGCGTGCAGGTGGTGGCAAAGGTGCCGGTGGCCGGCCCGGTGCCGCCGCCCATCATGGTGGTGACACCGCTGGCCAAGGCTTCTTCGATCTGCTGCGGGCAGATGAAGTGGATATGGCTGTCGATGCCGCCGGCGGTGACGATGTTGCCCTCGCAGCTGATGATTTCGGTGCCAGGGCCGATGATGATGTCGACGCCGGGTTGCACATCGGGGTTGCCGGCCTTGCCGATGGCCACGATGCGGCCACCCTTGAGTCCGATGTCGGCCTTGACGATGCCGCCATGGTCGACGATCAAGGCATTGGTCATGACGCAATCCACCGCACCCTCGTGGCGCGTGCGCTGCGACTGCGCCATGCCGTCACGGATGGTCTTGCCGCCGCCAAACTTCACCTCTTCGCCGTAGCCGCCGGCGCGCAGGGTGTAGTCCTGCTCCACCTCGATCAGCAGGTTGGTGTCGGCCAGCCGAACTCGGTCGCCCACGGTGGGGCCAAAAATTTCCGCATAGGCGCGGCGCCCAATCGTTGCCATCAAAGCTTCCCTTGCACCAAACCTTGAAAACCATACACCTGCCGGTCCCCGGCATAGTCCACCAACTCCACCGTGCGCTGCTGGCCCGGCTCAAAACGCACCGCCGAGCCGGAGGGGATGTTAAGCCGCATGCCCTTTGCGGCGTCGCGGTCAAAGCCGAGCGCGCCATTGGTCTCGGCAAAGTGATAATGCGAGCCAACTTGGATCGGCCGGTCGGCCGTGTTGCACACCACCAAGGTGATGCTGCGGCGGCCCGGGTTGATGGGGTGGTCTGGGCCATCAGTGAATATTTCGCCTGGGATCATGCTGGCCTCACCGGGTGTGACTATCATGAGCAAATATGGCTCTAGGCCACGTGGATAGGGCGTTTATAGCTATCAAAAATATAGTAATGGGGGCAGGACGATTCATAATGGGCTGATGGCTTGTGAGTCTCAAACAATGGGCTGGTGCACGGTGACGAGCTTGGTGCCGTCCGGGAAGGTGGCTTCGACCTGGATGTCCGGAATCATCTCGGCGATGCCCTCCATCACGTCGTCGCGCGTCAGCACGGTGCGGCCTTCGCTCATCAGCTGGGCCACGGTTTTGCCATCGCGGGCACCCTCCATCACGGCGGCACTGATCAGGGCCATGGCTTCGGGGTAGTTGAGCTTGAGGCCGCGTGCCTTGCGCCGCTCGGCGAGCAGGGCGGCGGTGAACAGGAGCAGCTTGTCTTTTTCGCGGGGTGTGAGTTCCATGCCCAAGAGTATGCAATAGCCGTGCCGTGGCATGAAACCTGCACCAGCACCCTGTGACCCTTGATGCCTCCCCCAGCTCTCATGACTCTGCCGCGCCTGTGGCACACCAGCGGATCACGCTGGTTCGCCGCAATTACAACGCCTGGGTGGGCAGCGAAACACTGGAAGACTATGCCCTGCGTTTCACGCCCCAGCGTTTTCGCAAGTGGTCGCCCTGGCGTGTGGCCAATACGGCGTTTGGCGCCGCCAGTTTTCTGATTCTGGAGGCGGTCGGCGCCACCCTGCTGGTGCAGTACGGCTTTACCAACGCCCTCTGGGCTATTCTGGCCACCGGCCTGATCATCTTTTTGGCCGGCTTGCCCATCAGCATTTACGCCGCCCGCTACGGGTTGGACATGGATCTACTAACCCGTGGCGCGGGCTTTGGCTATATCGGCTCCACCCTGACCTCGCTGATCTACGCCTCCTTCACCTTCATCTTCTTCGCGCTTGAGGCGGCCGTGATGGCCTACGCGCTGGGGCTGGCGCTGGGCATTCCGCCGCGCTGGGGTTATTTGGTGTGTGCCTTGGTGGTGATTCCGCTGGTGACCCACGGCGTGTCCGCCATCAGCCGCTTACAGCTTTGGACGCAGCCGCTGTGGTTGGTGCTGCTGCTGGTGCCCTATGGCTTTGTGGCCGTGCTTGATCCCGGTGCGCTGGCGGGTGTGGTGCACTACAAAGGTGAGCAAGCCAAGGCAGCTGGCTTTGATTTGCACCTGTTTGGGGCGGCTTTGACGGTGGGCATTGCCCTGATCACGCAAATGGGCGAGCAGGCCGACTACCTCCGCTTTATGCCCGCGCAGACGCCTGCCAACCGGTGGCGCTGGTGGCTGGCGGTGCTGGCGGGTGGGCCAGGCTGGGTGGTTCTGGGGGTGTTCAAGATGCTGGGCGGTGCTCTGCTGGCCTACCTGGCGATCAGCCATTCGGTGCCGGTTGAGCGTGCAGTAGACCCCAACCAGATGTACCTGGCGGCTTACGAGTACGTGTTTCCCCACTACGGCTGGGCGGTGGCGGCCACCGCCTTGCTGGTGGTGGTGTCGCAGCTCAAAATCAATGTCACCAACGCCTATGCTGGCTCGCTGGCATGGAGCAATTTTTTCTCGCGGCTCACTCACAGCCACCCGGGCCGGGTGGTCTGGGTGGTGTTCAACACGGCCATTGCCTTCATGCTGATGGAGATGAACGTCTTTGAGGCGCTGGGAGACGTGCTGGGCCTGTACTCCAACATCGCGATTGCCTGGATGATGGCGGTGGTGGCTGATTTGGTGATCAACAAGCCGCTTGGCTTGTCGCCGCCGGGTATCGAATTCAAGCGGGCGCACCTGTATGACATCAACCCGGTGGGCGTGGGCGCCATGGCGCTGGCCTCACTGCTGTCGGTCACGGCCCATCTGGGTCTGTTCGGACCTCTGGCGCAAGCGTTTTCGGCGCTGATTGCTTTGGTGACCGCGCTGGTGACCGCGCCCCTGATCGCCTGGGGCACGGGTGGGCGCTACTACATCGCACGCCGCAGCCCGGTGCTTCAATCTGTGCAACGCTGTGTGATCTGCGAACGCGACTACGAGGGGCCTGACATGGCGCATTGCCCGGCCTATCAGGGGCCGATCTGTTCGCTGTGCTGCACCCTCGACGCGCGTTGCGGCGACCTGTGCAAGCCACACGCCAGCTTCTCCACGCAGTGGTCTGCCACGCTGCGGCGCTTGATGCCTCGCTCACTGTGGCCCTACCTGGACCGCGGTCTGGGTTATTTTCTGCTGCTGATGCTGGTGATTGCGCCTCTGCTGGCCAGCGTTTTTGGCTTGCTGTACCACCAGGAGCTGCGTGGGCTTGTCCCCATGCAAACCGACGAGGCCCTTTGGTTGGCGCCACATGCCGCGCTGTACTCGGGCTTTGTCAAAGCCTACCTGGCCCTGCTGTTGATTGCAGGTCTGGTGGCCTGGTGGGTGGTGTTGGCCCACAAGAGCCGGCAGGTGGCGCAAGAAGAGTCCAACCGACAAACCCATTTGCTGATGCGTGAGATTGAGTCGCACCGACAGACCGATGCCGAACTGCAAAGCGCCCGCCAAGTGGCCGAGCGGGCTCGGGCCGCCGCTGACCAGGCCAATCAGGCCAAGAGCCGCTACATCAGCACCATCAGCCACGAACTGCGCACGCCGCTCAACAGCATTTTGGGCTACGCCCAGCTGATGGGTGAGGACGCCACCATTCCGCAGCATCGCAAGCAGGCGGTGGCTGTGATCCGGCGCGGGGGGGAACATTTGCTGTCATTGATTGAAGGCACGCTCGATATTGCCCATATCGAAAGTGGCAAGCTCACCCTGCAACTAAGGCCGATGCACTTTGACAACCTGATGGCGGAGGTGGCGGCCATGTTTGAGCTGCAGGCCCAGGCGAAGGGACTGGCCTTTGAGTTCAAGCCCGAAGGCAGTCTGCCGGCTGTGGTGCGTGGTGATGAAAAACGGGTGCGCCAGATTCTGATCAATCTGCTGGGCAATGCCATTAAATTTACGGCGCAGGGCCGGGTGAGCTTGCGGGTTCGGCATGCACGGGAGATGGCGGTGATCGATATTGAAGACACCGGCCCGGGCTTGTCGGCCCAAGAGCAGGCGCGTATTTTTGAGCCCTTCAGCCGCAGCGCTTCGGCCGGCGAAGGCGTGGTGGCGATGCAGGGCGCCGGGCTGGGTTTGACGATTGCCAAGATGCTCACTGATCTGATGGGCGGCGAGCTCAGCTTAAGCAGTTCGCCAGGCGTCGGCGCGGTGTTTCGGGTCAAGTTGTTTGTGCCCGAAGTTCGGCTTGATACCGCCGAGGCGGCCGAGGTACTGAGCCTTAGGACTCAAAGGCCGCGCTTGGGCTACGCTGGCGTACGGCGGCGGGTGCTGGCGGTCGACAACGAGGAGGCCGACCGAGAGCTGCTGCTGCGTCTGCTGCAGCCGCTCGGTTTTGAGTTGCGCACTGCGGCCAGCGGGCATGACGCACTCGACCTGCTGGCCACTGGCTACCGGCCTGACGTGATTTTGATGGACCTGGCCATGCCTGGGATTGACGGTTGGGAGACCATCCGGCGCCTGCGCTTGCTGCAAGGTGCTTCGGCGTTGCCAGTGGCGATTGTGTCGGCCAACGCCTTTGACAAGGGGCTCGACAACGACGTGAACATTCCTTCCGAGGATTTCATCCTCAAGCCCTTGCGCCACAGTGAATTGCTCGACTGGCTGGAGCGACGCCTGGGGCTGGAGTGGTTTGAGGAGGCGCCACAGCCTGAGCCGGCCTTAGCCACCCCGGAAGCGGGTGAGTCGGTGCCGTCGGCAGCGGCCCTGCAAGCGCTGATCGAGGCCGCTGAACTGGGTTTTTACCGAGGCATCCTGAACACGCTGGCGCAGATCGAGCGGGAGCAACCGGGCTGCCAGGTGTTTGTAGTGCGGATGCGCGATCTGGCGCGGCAGTTCCAGTTCGAGAGCGTGATCCGACAGCTCAGGCCGCTGCTGGGTCTGCCTGACCCGACCCCTGGCCCGACCCCTGACCCGCAGGTGCCTTGATATGACCCGCAGCAACCTTGACGACACTCTGGACAGAGCCCACAGCGATGTGGTGCTGATCGTGGATGACGTGCCCGACAACCTGGCGGTGCTGCATGACGCGCTGGACGAATCGGGCTACACGGTGCTGGTGGCGACCGGCGGCGAGTCGGCGCTGCAGCGCACCGAGCAGGTGTTGCCCGATATTGTGCTGCTGGACGCCATGATGCCGGGCATTGATGGCTTTGAGGTGGCGCGCCGGCTCAAGGCAGCACCGCGCACCGCGCATATCCCGATCATCTTCATGACCGGCCTGACCGAGACCGAGCATCTGGTGGCTGCGCTCGAGGCTGGTGGCGTGGACTATGTGACCAAGCCGATACGGCCGAAAGAGGTGCTGGCACGCATGGCGGTGCACCTGCAGGGCGCCCGAGAAAAACGCCAGGCCCGCAATGCGCTGGATGCCTTTGGCTACGCCAGCATCACGGTGCGCCTGAGCGACGGTCGCCTGATGTGGCAGACCTCGCTGGCGCGCGAGCTGCTGCTGCGTTACTGTGGCACCGAGGCACCGCGCACCCCGGAGGCGGTGTTGGACTGGCTGCAACAGCATGCAGCAGATGGTCAAGCCCTGGTAGAGCCGCCGCGCCTGAGCATTGAGATGGGCCCCAAGCGATTGAGTTTTCGGCTGCACCAACAAATTGGCGACTCAGAGGGCGGCGGCGACTGGTTGATCATCATGCGCGAGGTGTCGGATGAGTCCGTGATCGAAGCCATGTCGCTGAGCTTCAAGCTCACCCCGCGCGAGGCCGAGGTGCTGTACTGGGTGGTGAAGGGCAAGACCAACCGTGACATCGGCGAGATTTTGGGCGCCAGTCCGATGACGGTCAAAAAACACCTTGAGCGGGTCTACGTCAAGCTCGGGGTGGAGACTCGCACCGCCGCCGCCGGCATGGCCATGAGCCGTATCCGACAGCTGCACCCGCAGTTTGAAGGCTGAGCCCCTGCGGCGCTGCGACCCCGCCTGCTGCGCTCTGCCAAAATGAGGGCATGGCAGACCATGACGACACCCCTCCCGCGCCTTTGCCTGTGCTGGCACCCCGCCAACCCAGGAATCCTCTGCATGGCTTGACGCTGGAGGCTATCGTGACCGAGTTGGCCGCGCATTACGACTGGCCAGGGCTGGCTGAGCGTGTGCCCGTGCGCTGCTTCACACACGAGCCCAGTGTCGCCTCCAGCCTGAAATTCTTGCGTAAAACGCCCTGGGCGCGCGACAAGGTCGAGAGCTTGTACCTGTTCATGCTGCGCGAGCGCAGGCGTGGGGTCCAATAGCGCCATGACACGCAACAACGATCACGAGCAACGCCTGACCAACCTGGAGGTCAAGGCGGCCTTTTCTGAAGACCAATTGGACCAGCTCGACCAAGTGATCGTGCGCCAACAGCAGCAGATCGACGCACTGATCCGTGAGGTGCGATCGCTGCGTGACCGCCAACCCGAGTCGGGGCAGGGCACGGTACGCCAACCGCGTGACGACTTGCCGCCCCATTACTGACAAGCAGGGATTGTGGACACCATGCCAATCACCGTTCTGCGGGCGAAGGGCCTGAGCTTTGCTTATCCACAGCGCCGTTTGTTTCACGGGCTGACCTTTGAGCTGCCGGCAGGTTTGAGCCTGATCCGGGGCGGCGACGGCAGTGGCAAAACCACATTGCTGCGGCTGCTGGCCGGTGACTTGTCCAGTGATGCCGGGGCCCTGTGGCTCGGGGACGTCAGCCTGAGTGAGCAGCCCTTTGACTACCGGTCGAAGGTGTTTCGGGTGGATCACCAGGCCAGTGGCCTGGACCAGACCTCGCCAGAGGCCTACCTGGCTGCGCTGCCTGAGCGCTATCCCGATTTTGACGAAGCGGGTTTACCTGCGCTGATCGATGGATTGGGCTTGCAGCCGCATTGGCAGAAGCCGATGTACAAGTTGTCGACGGGTTCAAAGCGTAAGGTCTGGCTGGCGGCAGCCTTTTGCGCGGGTGCCACAGTCACGCTGCTTGACGACCCGTTTGCCGCGCTGGACCGCCCCTCCATAGCCTTCACATTGACCTTGCTTCAAAAGGCGGCTACCGACCCGACGCGGGCCTGGGTGCTGGCCGATTACCAGGCACCGACCGGCCTGCCACTGGCCACCATCATCGATTTGCCAGACTAAGCGCTTCACAAGTTGCTGAAGTTGCTTTGGCCATACGCCACCCGGCGTATTTCCTGTTTGCCAGTGACTGTCTAAAGTCAAACCATCGTCGCACCCAAGGGTTTGCAAGTTGTTAACCCAGCCGCGACGACCTGGTTTTTCAACTCCTGGAGAAGCACACTATGCAACGTCGTTTTACCCTCAAGGCGCTTACCGCTGCCGTCGCGCTGTCAGGCCTGTCGGCCGTGCCAGCATTTGCCGCCGACACCATCAAGGTCGGCATTCTGCACAGCCTCTCGGGCACCATGGCCATATCAGAAACCGTGTTGAAAGACACTGTGCTGATGGCCATTGACGAGATCAACGCCAAGGGCGGGCTGCTGGGCAAGAAGCTCGAGGCTGTGGTCGTGGACCCGGCCTCTAACTGGCCGCTGTTTGCCGAGAAGACCAAGCAACTGCTGACGCAAGACAAAGTTGCTGTGATCTTTGGCTGCTGGACCTCGGTGTCGCGCAAATCGGTGCTGCCAGTGGTGGAAGAGCTCAACGGCCTGCTGTTCTACCCTGTTCAGTACGAGGGTGAAGAACTGTCCAAGAACGTGTTCTACACCGGCGCGGCGCCCAATCAGCAGGCTATTCCTGCTGTGGACTACCTGATGAGCAAAGACGGTGGCGGCGCCAAGCGCTGGGTGCTGCTGGGCACTGACTATGTGTATCCCCGCACTACCAACAAGATCCTGCGCGCCTACCTCAAGTCCAAAGGCGTGAAAGACACCGACATCGACGAAAAGTACACCCCCTTTGGCCACTCCGACTACCAGACCATCGTGGCTGACGTCAAGAAGTTCTCTGCCGGCGGCAAAACAGCTGTGGTCTCCACCATCAACGGTGACTCCAATGTGCCTTTTTACAAGGAGCTGGGCAACGCCGGCCTGAAGGCCAAAGACGTGCCCGTGGTGGCATTCTCAGTGGGTGAAGAGGAACTGCGTGGCGTGGACACCAAGCCACTGGTGGGCCATCTGGCCGCTTGGAACTACTTCCAGTCGATCAAGAACCCGGCCAACGACGAGTTCATCAAAAAATGGGGCGCTTACGCCAAGACCAAGAACATCGCCGGTCACAAGGACAAGCCACTGACCAACGACCCCATGGAAGCCACTTACATCGGCATCAACATGTGGAAACAGGCGGTGGAGAAAGCCAAGTCGACCGAGGTTGACAAGGTCATCGCTGCCATGGCCGGCCAGACCTTCAAAGCACCCAGTGGCATCGTGAGCAAGATGGACGAGAAGAACCACCACCTGCACAAATCGGTGTTCATTGGCGAAGTCAAGGCTGATGGCCAGTTCAACGTGGTCTGGAAAACGCCAGGCCCGGTCAAGGCCAAGCCCTGGAGCCCTTACATCGAAGGCAACGACAAGAAGCCTGACGAACCCGCCAAGAAGTAAGGCAATACTGCATCCCGGCCTGAAGCGTCGGGATGCGCCCCAAGTCGTGTGACTTAGGGCAGCACCTAGGGCCTATGGGTCTGCCCGCAAAGTTGTCATGTCACTCCGAATCATTCTTTCACTCGCCCTGCTTGTTAGTGCTCTTCAAGCGCGTGCCCTGACACCCTTGGACGTGAAGGGCATCGCATTTGGCGAGTCTGATGCACGCATTGAGGCCTTGAACAAGGCTGTGGCCTCGGCGGACGAAAAAACTGCTGCTTTCTTTCAAGCCATTGCCGACGAAGCCGTCAAAGTCACGGGCGAGCAGGTTGTGATCGTTCGCGATGGCGAGGGCTTTGACCCGGTCTCCGGCGCTGCGCTGGCACTACCTGACGGCCTTGAAGACCTGATGCTGAACAACCGACTCCGCGGTGAACTAGATTCAGCGCTGGCAGCGCTCAAATTGTTCTCGCCGGACGCCAAAGTGCGTCGCGCTGCCGTCAAGCAAATGCAAAGCGACGCCGATGACAGCAAGCTGCCGCTGATCGAAAAAGCCTACGCCGCTGAACAAAATTCTCAAATCAAAGCTGAGCTCGGTCTTGTGCGCGCCGCAGCCTTGCTCAACAGTCCAGACCAGGCGCGCCGGCTCGAGGCCGCCGGGCTCCTGGCCGCCAGCCGGCAGGCCAACACCAAGACGGTGTTGATTGAGCGCTTGCAAAAAGAGACAGTGCCCGAAGTGAAGGCCGCCCTGCGCAGCAGCCTGCGTGAAGTGGAAGCCGCGTTGGCATGGGGCGACCGTTTGGGCGCCCTGTTCAGTGGTATCAGCCTGGGGTCTATTTTGTTGCTGGTCGCACTGGGTTTGGCCATTACCTATGGCCTGATGGGCGTGATCAACATGGCGCACGGTGAACTGATGATGATCGGCGCCTATGCCACCTATGTGGTTCAGGGCCTGTTTCAAAAGTATGCGCCGGGCGCATTTGACTGGTACCTGCTGGCTGCAGTGCCCGTGGCATTTTTAGCCTCCGCGCTGATGGGGGCGGCGCTGGAGCGCGGCGTCATTCGTTTCCTGTACGGCCGGCCGCTGGAGACGCTGTTGGCCACCTGGGGCATCAGCCTGATGTTGATGCAACTCGTGCGCAGTGTGTTTGGTGCCCAAAACGTGGGTGTTGAAAACCCGTCCTGGATGAGCGGCGGTGTACAGGTACTCGGCAACCTGTCGCTACCCTACAACCGACTGGTGATCGTGGCCTTTGCCGCCTTTGTGTTGCTGGGTGTGGCCGTGCTGATTGGGCGAACACGGCTGGGGCTGTTTGTGCGTGGTGTCACGCAAAACCGGCCGATTGCTGCCTGCATGGGGGTCAACACCGCACGCATCGACACCTACGCCTTTGCGCTGGGCTCGGGCATTGCCGGTCTGGCTGGGTGCGCCTTGAGCCAGGTCGGCAATGTCGGACCAGACCTTGGCCAGGGCTACATCGTCGACTCTTTCATGGTGGTGGTGCTGGGTGGCGTGGGCCAATTGGCCGGCACCGTCTATGCGGCGCTGGGACTGGGTGTGCTCAACAAGTTCCTGGAAGGCTGGGCGGGTGCCGTGCTCGCCAAAATTGCGGTCCTGGTGTTCATCATCATCTTCATCCAGAAGCGACCTCAAGGCATTTTTGCCATGAAGGGCCGGAGCGCCGAAGCATGACCGCCATGGCCACCCCGGCGCTTGTTTTGCCGAACCCCGCGCCCTTCCTGAGTCGGGCTGGTTGGCGGGCATTCATGTTTGCCCTGCTGCTGGTGTGTGCTGTGGCGCCGGTGCTGAACCTGCTGGTGCCCAAGGACAGCCTGTTCCACCTGAGCGATTACGCGGTGGCTCTGGTGGGTAAGATCATGTGTTACGCCATTTGTGCACTGGCGATGGACCTGATCTGGGGCTACACCGGCATCCTCAGTTTGGGCCACGGCGTGTTTTTTGCACTGGGCGGCTATGTGATGGGCATGTACCTGATGCGGCAGATCGGCCGTGATGGCAACTACAAGAGTGACCTGCCTGATTTCATGGTGTTTCTGGACTGGAAGGCTTTGCCCTGGCATTGGGCGCTGAGCGACAGCTTTGCTGCGACCTTGCTGCTGGTGGTGCTGGTGCCTGGCCTGGTGGCCTTTGTATTTGGCTATTTTGCGTTCCGCTCGCGCATTAAGGGCGTGTATTTCTCCATCATCACCCAGGCCTTGACCTTCGCCGCCATGTTGCTGTTCTTTCGCAACGAGACCGGCTTTGGCGGCAACAATGGCTTTACTGATTTCAAGCGCATCCTGAGCCTGCCGATCGCTACACCCTCCATGCGGATGACCCTGTTTGTGCTGACCGGCGTCACACTGCTGTCGTTCTTCTTGCTGGCGCGATGGCTGGTCAATGCCAAGTTCGGCCGGGTGCTGCAGGCCATCCGTGACGCCGAGAGCCGGGTCATGTTCAGCGGCTATTCGCCCGTGGGCTACAAGCTGACCATTTGGACCATCTCCGCCATGATGTGCGGTGTGGCGGGCGCTCTTTATGTGCCGCAGGTCGGCATCATCAACCCCAGCGAAATGAGCCCGGCGAACTCCATTGAGATGGCCATCTGGGCGGCGGTCGGCGGCCGTGCCAGCTTGATTGGACCCATCGTGGGCGCCTTTATCGTCAACGGTGCCAAAAGCTGGCTCACCGTGGCCTACCCCGAGTTCTGGCTCTATGTGCTTGGTGCGCTGTTTATCGGCGTCACCCTATTCCTGCCCAATGGTGTCGTCGGGCTGGCCCGACACTGGAAGGGCCGCAAGCCATGACGCCGGATTTGATGGAGCAGGGCGCGCAGCGGGTGCAAGCCCGTCAGGCCGCTTTGGCCCTGCACACTGGCCAAACCGAGTCGGGTGGACGCGCGGCCGGCTTCTCGCGTTTGAATACGCCCGGCGAGGTGGACGTCACCCACGGCAGAATCCTGTACCTTGAAAACGTGACGGTTAGTTTTGATGGCTTTAAGGCCATTAACCAACTGTCCTTGGACATTGCGCCCGGCGAGTTGCGCTGCATCATTGGGCCGAACGGCGCAGGCAAGACCACGATGATGGACATCATCACTGGCAAGACCCGACCGGATTCGGGTACGGTGTTCTTTGGCAGCACCATTGACCTGTTGCGCTACACCGAGCCGCAAATTGCGCAGCTTGGCATTGGCCGCAAGTTTCAGAAGCCCACGGTGTTTGAGCAACTCACCGTGTTTGAGAATCTGGAGTTGGCCCTGAAAACCCACAAGGGTGTGCGGGCCTCCATGTTTTTTCGGCTTGACGCAGCCCAGCGCGACCGCTTGGCTGAGGTGTTGCTCACCATCCATTTGAGTGCCGATGTGGCGCGGCTGGCCGGCACGCTGAGCCACGGCCAGAAGCAGTGGCTAGAAATTGGCATGCTGCTGATGCAAGACCCCAAGCTCTTGCTGCTTGACGAGCCGGTAGCCGGCATGACCGACGAGGAAACCGAGCGCACGGCCGAGTTGTTCTTGTCGCTCAAGGGCAAGCACTCCCTGCTGGTGGTTGAGCACGACATGAGCTTTATTGACACCATCTCGGACATCGTGACCGTGCTGTGCGACGGCTCGGTGCTGGCACAGGGCACCCTGGCGCAGGTGCAAGCCGACGAGCGCGTGATCGAAGTTTATTTGGGGCGCTAGCGCAAACATGCTCACGGTCTCCAACATCAACCAATACTACGGCGGCTCGCACATCTTGCGTGACGTCAGCTTGCAGGCCACGCGCGGCAAGGTCAGCGTGATTCTGGGCCGCAACGGGGTGGGCAAGACCACGCTTCTTAAAAGCTTGATGGGATTGGTGCCGATAAAAACGGGCAGCATCGAGTTTGATGGCCGTGCTATTGAGCGTGCCACGCCTTATGAACGGGCTCGAGCCGGCATTGGCTACGTGCCCCAAGGGCGCGAGATTTTTGCGCGCCTAACGGTGGAAGACAATTTACGCATGGGCTTGGCCAGCAAGCCGGCCGGCACGCCAATACCGCCAGAGTTGTTTGAGCTGTTCCCTGTGCTCAAGCAGATGCGCCAGCGCCGGGGCGGTGACTTGTCGGGCGGTCAACAGCAACAGTTGGCGATTGCCCGTGCGCTGGCGGCGGGTCCCAAGCTGCTCGTCCTTGACGAGCCTACAGAGGGCATTCAGCCCAGCATCATCAAAGACATTGGCCGTGTGATTCGCATGCTGGCGGATCGGGGCGACATGGCCATCGTGCTGGTGGAGCAGTACTATGATTTTGCCCAAGCACTGGCCGATGACTATGTGGTGATGGAGCGTGGCTCAGTGCTGGCCCGCGGTCGGGGCGCTGACATGGAGGCGGAGGGGGTTCGCCAGTTGGTGGCCATCTGAGGGCCGGGCGAGCGACAACGCTTGGCCGCACCGGCTTGAAATGCCGGCGCCAGGTTCAGGCGGTCATGGCACTGGCGCGAAACTGCAAGCCGCCTGCCTGCCGGGTTTGGTTGGGTTTTCTAGCCTGATTTGGCCTGGTTGAGTAGCGGCTACGAAGGGCCTCGATGGCCTCACTCAAAGTGCTGGCGTCTGGCACCTGGCTCTGGTATCGATGAAGCAGTTGGTAGGCTGTTTCAATGAGTTTGGCGTTCAGCGTCGTCTGGCCTTCTATCAGGAGTTGCTGTACCGCAGAGGCCGGGTCTCCGCGCATCGCCAGCGACACAGCATCCTGCGAAATTTTCATGATCTGGTTCCCGGCCTCCCGAATACGGTCAGGCAAGCCGGGGTGTGTCTGGGTAGAGCCGGCCAGCATTTCAGTCAAGGACCGGTTGGTACAAAAGCGCATCGCCAGAATCTCGACAATATCGCCAGTGACGCCCTGTCCCAGCTTGCGCCGCCCGAGTTGTGCGCACAGCGATGCCAAGTTACTAGAGGCTTCAAAATCAAAGTCGGCTTCTTTTGCGGTCTGGTTCATGGCGCGGGTACGCGCCAGTGCCTCTGCACTCCGGTCCGCCATGAGGTCACCCAAAATTTCTATCACCTCGACCTGACGCATCAAACGCGGGTTGCCAGGGCTGCGTTCCAGCAGTCGGGTGAAGTCGTCGCGACAGCGCTGCAGCCCTTTGCGGTTTTTACTGTCAAGGCGAGTAAATGCCAGTATCACCAGGGTCTGAGAGTCGAACATCTTGGAGTCAAGGCCGATGGTCGTTGCGCGGTCCAGCAGCTTTTCGGCGGCTTTCACATCGCCGGTGTAAAAAGTCATGGAGGCCAGCTTTTGAAGCCGGCTGACCGAGTTGGGCGTCAGGTCGCTGGCCATCTTGTAAGTGGCCAGGGCTTTGTCCAGGTTACCCAGTTCAAAATGGGCCCGCCCCATCACATCGTAGGCGTCGGCATAGGTGGGATCCTCGTCGACAAGGGCCTCCAGCGCCGACACCGCATGCGCGGTCTGACCGGATTCCATCAAGGCACGCGCCACCCCCAGCTTGGCCCATGGCAGGGTTTTGGCGGCGACAATCGCCTCATACAAAACTTGCGCTTCGTCAAACCTACCGATGCGCATCAACAATTCCGCGCCAACCCGGGCCGCATACAGCCAGAACATGCCTCGGGTTTGATAGCGCTCCATGCACAGGTCAGCCGCTTGTTCAAACTCCTCCCATTCAATCGCGACAAAAATGTCTTGAAGCGATGCCTTGCGAACGCGCGACTGGCGCAGGCGTTCTGCCAATTCATTGGCCTTGTGGGGTTTGAGCAGGTAGCCGTCCAGCGCGGATTCGGCGGCCTCCGCGACACGGGAGTAGGTGGCTTCGCCGGTGACCATGATGAACACGGTGCCAAAAGGTAACAATTGGTTGCGCCGCAGGTCGTCCAGCAGTTCCTGGCCGGTTGCCGTTTCATTTGGAAAATATTGCTCGCACAGGACCACGTCGTAAGCTTGCCCTTCGAGCATGCTACGAGCGTCAGCAATTCGAGATGCTTGGGATACCGCACCCATACCGAACTCTCGCAGTTGTGAGACCAAAATGGCGCGCGAGTTGGGGTTGCCGTCGGCTACCAAAGCCCTGCACAACGACAGGTCGTCGTCGATGATGTTCATGCCGTCGTCAGGCCTAAGGGGCAGTGGTTCAGGGCTGTGTCAAGGTCCGACATAGACGCACTTTCAAGGGCGAAACAAACTCATCAACAATAATAGCATCAGGTGGCCCAAATCCGGGGTGGCGCTGAGTTCAGCTGCCAAAAATATTGACGCCAACCATGCCAAATCTTTCGCAGCAGGTCTGTGTTGGACTCGACCACGGGCGCGATTGCCCTGACCACCAGCACCTGGTCATTGGGGCTGGTGGCGCCGGCTGTCAGGCGCAAGGGGTGGGCATCGATCAGTGCCCGGGCCAGTTCCAGTGCGGTTTGGCGTCTCGTCCGGCTAAGCGCGCTGCCGGCTACAAAAAACAGCGTCCCCAGGCAAGCCATACCCTGCAGCCCGGCGCGACCATGCATCAGCGTTCGGTCGGTGGCGTCGATTCGTCCTCGCTCCAGCCAAACGCCGGGCACTTCAATGTGCTGCTGGAAGCTGCCGAGCTTGAAGGGCAGTTGGGCATGGGGCAGCCCCAGCGCTGTGATGTCTAGTCCCATGAATTCTGCATCGGGGGCCAAAGACAGCGTGAGCCGGTTTTCGGCCAGGCAATCGTTGTGACAAATGGTCTCTAGTGGCAGCCACTCTAGCCTAGCCTGGGCAGCGAGCTGAATCTGCGTCCGCTGTAAGGCCCGCGCGCCACTTGAGCGGTAAAAACGGGTCGCCCCAGGCATGGTGATCAGGCCGTGCGTACCCGCTGCGGCCGTGATCTGAAGATCGAGTGTGTCGCCGCCCACCAGCCCACCGGGCGGGTGAACCAGGACGTTATGGCACACCGTATCACCCTCAGGGTACAGGCTCTGCAGGATGCGCAGTGGCCCCTGGTGCTGATGCCGCGCCACCGTTCGCTGGCGTTCCAGACCGTAATCCAGCTGAAGTTTCGCGTGCCAAGCCATCAAAAGGCGAACGCTTGTGGTACTGACTCGCGACGGCGCTGCGGGTCAGGTGTTCTGGCTACTGCGGTGCGCCCAACCGGTGGTGCGTTTTTCGATGGCGCTGAACAGCTCGTACATGGCCATGGCCATGGCGCCCACCACCACCAGCCCCGCAAACGCCAGACCCATCTGCATGGCCGAACCCGCTGAGATCAGCAGGTAGCCAATGCCTTCGTTGGCGGCCGTCATCTCGGACACAGTGGTGCCCACAAAGGCCAAGGTGATGGCGACCTTGAGCGAACCAAAAAAATACGGCATTGAGCGCGGCAGACCGACCTTGATCAGCACATCCCAACGCTTGGCGCCCAGGACCCGCAGCACGTCCTCCAGCTCTGGCTCCAGCGTCGCCAGGCCAGTGGCAATGTTGACCATGATCGGGAAAAAGCTGATCAAAAAAGCGGTCAGCACGGCAGGCCCCACGCCAATACCGAACCACACCACCAAAATTGGCACAAAGGCCGCTTTAGGGAGGGCGTTGAAGGCGGTCATCAGCGGGTAGACAGCGGCATAAGCCAGGCGCGAGCTCCCAATCACAAAACCGAGGAGCACACCCACCACGATCGCAATGCCGAAGCCGGCCATGGTTACCCAGTAGGTGCGCCAGGCATGGGCCCCGATGATGCCCTTGTACTCCCAGAACTGGGTCCAGATGCGCCAAGGGCTGGGAAAAATGAATTCCGACACCTGAAATACCGAGCAGATCAGTTGCCACAACAGCAACACTGCCGCCAGCAAGATCCAGGGCGACCAGGTTTCGAGCTGTTTCTTGTTCATGCAGCGGCCTTGGTGGTTGCGGTGACAGCAGCCGTGCCCCGCATCGCGCCGATATGGCCTCGCAGCTCGTGCACGATATCGGTGAATTCGCGGGTGTAGGTGATCTCCAGGTCACGCGGACGTGGCAGATCGATGTCTTTCCTGACCACGAAGCGGCCGGGGCTCTTGCTCATCACGTAAACCGTGTCGGCCAGAAATACCGATTCGCGCAGGTCATGCGTGACCAGGATGACGTTGAACTGCTGTTCGGTCCAGAGATCACGCAGAATGCACCAGAGTTCCTCACGGGTGAAGGCGTCCAGCGCGCCAAAGGGCTCGTCCAGCAAAAGCATTTTGGGCTCGTGAATCAGAGCCCGGCAGATGCTAGCACGTTGCTGCATGCCGCCCGACAGTTCCCAGGGAAACTTATCCTCGTAGCCGGCCAGCCCCACTTTTTGCAGCAGCTTGCGCGCCCGCTCTTCATACACTTTTCGCTGTTGCTTGAAGTTGCTGCGGTAGGGCTCCACGATCTCCAGCGGCAACAGCACGTTGTCGACAGTGGTGCGCCACGGTAGCAACGACGGCGCCTGAAACGCCATGCCGGAGATTTTCAGCGGCCCGGTCACCGCTTGACCGTCGATCAAAATACGGCCAACCGACGGCATTTTCAGGCCCGTTGTCAGCTTCATGAAGGTCGACTTGCCGCAGCCCGAGGGGCCAACGATGGCAATGAACTCACCCTGGCGTACCTTCAGGTCAATGGCCTCAACCGCAAAATGCTGTTGCTGCCGCAGTTCCTCGGTGTAGGCGAGCCAGACGTCCTGAAAGTCGACGAACCAGCCGGTTGTGCCGCTTGGCTGCATTATTTCTTGGGCAGCACGTTGAGCTCATCCTTGGACGGCAGAAAGCCACCATTCCAGACCGCATCCGGGTTAACGCGGGTTTTGGTCGCGAAGGCGTCCGACACTTGCGATGCCATCAGTGCCAGGCGCGGGCCGTTAACCTGTCCGAAACCTTCGGCGCGGGCGTTAGGGCTGTTGATAACGGTGTCGATCGCCAGCTTGAGACGTCGGGTTTCGAGCTCAGCATTGATGATGCCGTCACGCGCCTTGACGTCGCCGACGGCCGCTGCCGGGTTGCCGATCACGTCTTTCATGCCCCGGGCAAAGGCCGACAGGAAGGCTTTGACAGCGGCGGGGTTGTCTTTGAGGATTTTGGGTGAGGCGATGATGGCGTTGCCATACAGCTTGACGCCAAATTCAGGGTAGGGCAGCACCACCACGTCGGCCACATTCACGCCACGGGCTTCCAGGTTCAGCAGCGAGGTAAAGGTGAAGCCGGTAATGGCATCCACATCACCACGCGCCAGCATGGTTTCGCGCAGCGGCGGGTCCATGGCGGTCCATTGGACGCCGCTGATGTTGTTGGCTTTGGCAAAAATCGGGAACGCGCGACGACCGGCGTCGAACACCGGGGCCCCGAGCTTTTTGCCATTCAGGTCTGCGGGCGTCTTGATGCCAGATTTTTTCAGGGCCATCACCGAGGCTGGTGTGTCGTTGTAGACCATCATGATGGCCACGGGCTTGTTCGGCGCATCCGGGTTGTTGGCGTGAAACTCCATCAGCGCAGCCAGGTCGGCAAAGCCCAAGTCATAGGCACCCGAGGCGACACGGGTGACAGCGCCGCCCGAGCCGTTGCCAGCATCCACGGTCACATCAAGCTTGGCGTCCTTGAAGTAGCCTTTGGCCACGGGGGTCAGAAACAGGGCTGCCGGCCCTTCAAAACGCCAGTCCAACTGAAATTTGATGGGGGTGACCTGGGCTTGTGCCGTGCCCAGGGTAGAGGCTGTGACGACTGCGCCAACCAGTTTCAACAGCATGCGTTTTTTCATAAAAGGTACCTCGGGATCAATGATTGTGGAGAAGCCAGTCGCGCCGGGCGGCGCCGATCGGTCATAGCAAGGGTTCAGCAAGAAGGGTGCCAAGTGTCGCAAAAAAAGTAGCGCTTCGCCCCCCGGTAAACCCTCGGATCGATGGTCGCGGCATCACGCGGTGAAAGGGTGGGTGTCACGCCAGTGCCGCGCAATGTCAATGCGGCGGCAGACCCAGACGCGGTCATGCTGGCCAATATGGTCCAAAAAGCGTTGCAGCGCCGTGATACGACCCGGGCGGCCCAGCAGGCGGCAGTGCATGCCCACACTCATCATGGCCGGCCGCTCCAGGCCTTCGGCGTACAACACATCGAAAGTGTCTTTCAGGTATTGGAAAAAAGGGTCGGCATAGGCGTAACCCTGGGGCAGGGCAAAGCGCATGTCGTTGCAGTCCAGCGAGTAGGGCACGATCAGTTGGGGCACCACCTCACCGTTGGTTTTCTTCACCTTCATCCAAAAAGGCAAATCGTCGCCGTAGTAGTCGCTGTCGTAGTCGAACCCGCCGTCGTCGGCCACCAGGCGGCGCGTGTTCGGGCTGTCGCGCCCGGTGTACCAGCCTAAGGGGCGTTCACCACATAACCGGGTCAGAATCTCCAGGCCTCGTGCCATGTGCTCGCGTTCGGTCGTTTCGTCGACGTTTTGGTAGTGGATCCAGCGCCAGCCGTGGCAGGCGATTTCATGGCCGAGTTGCTGCAACGCCGACACCAGTTCTGGGTGGCGTTCAAGTGCCATGCTGACGCCGAACACAGTCAGCGGCAGCCCGCGTTGTTCAAACTCGCGCAGAATGCGCCACACGCCAGCGCGGGAGCCGTACTCGTAGATGCCTTCCATGCTGATGTGGCGTGCCGGATAGCTGGCTGGGTTGAACATTTCGGACAAAAATTGCTCCGAGCCGGCGTCGCCATGCAACACGCTGTTCTCGCCGCCTTCCTCATAGTTCAGTACGAACTGCACCGCAACGCGGGCTTGACCGGGCCATTGCGCGTGAGGAGGTTTGGGGCCATAGCCAATGAGGTCGCGCGGGTAGGCTTGGGTACTGTCATAGTGGCTCATGCCGTAATGATAACCACGGGTGAATGGTATAAACAATTCAAATGCGCTCCCATCTATTCCAGCGGGCGCTACACCCAATCAGGAGCGCCAATGGGCTTGAGCACACACGTTTTAGACACCATGCACGGTACCCCGGCGCCGGGAATGCGGGTCAGCCTGTACACCACGGCGGGCGATTCGGCTACGTTGATCAAACAGTTTGTTCTGAACCAGGATGGACGTAACCCCGACGGGTTGTTGATTGGCCATGACAGCCTCAAAAAATGCAGCTATCGCTTGGTCTTTGAGGTAGCGGCTTACTTTCTGGCGCGCGGCGTAGTGCTGCCTCAACCGAACTTCTTGGACCGCGTCAGCCTGGACTTCGGGGTAGCCAACCCGGATCAGCACTATCACGTGCCACTGCTGGTCAGTCCCTGGAGCTATTCGACCTACCGCGGCTCTTGAGTGCTACGGCTTGGCGTCACAACTGCCCTTCAGTCAGCGTGTCGAGCTGGAAGCGCCCGCTTTTGTGCCACAGCCAGGTGTCGGTATAGGTGACCTGTCCCCAACGCGTCGGCAGCGGGAAGGGTGCAGCGCGGCGCACCGTGCGTTCAATTTCTGCCACGACCTCGGGCGCGTGCTTGGGCGCTCGCATCCAGTTCAGCCGTGTTACCTGGCCGCGTCCGTCGACCTCGACTTGCAGCACGCCGATGGCGTACAACATGGCAGGCATTTTGCCCGTGTAGATCCGGTGTGCGTTTTGGCCGTACAGGTGCTTGGCTGCTTCGCGCCGGTACTCGCGCGGATTGGCGGGATTGGGCAGGACCGAGTCGATTACCGATGGCGCGGCTGCCGCGACCACGTCCGGCGGCACGGAAGGGGCAGGGAGTGCAAAGGGCACGGGCGTCGTGGACTGTGGGGCAGGGGCGGGGGTTGGTGCCGGGAGAGCAAAGGGCACTGGGGTGGGAAGGGCGGGAATAGGAGAGGCTACCAGGGGGGCAGGGGCAGGTACAGCAGAAGGAGCCGCGGGGGCAGGGCGGGCGGGAGCCGGGGATGCCGAGGCCACGACTTTTGCCGGTGGGACGTCGGCTGCGACAGGCTGCACTGGGGCTCGCTCAGGGGCTTGGGCCGTTGGCGTGGTTACAGCCTTTGGGATAACCGGTTCGGGCGTCGCGGTCGAGGTGGCTTTTGGGGGGGGTGGTGTAGCGCAACTGGCCATCAGCGTCGCAACGATAACCCCCGCCCAGTGCCATCTGTTGTGGGATTTGAGACGACGATGCAACATGGTGTGAACTCCTATGCCAACGGCTTGCTGACCTGGTTTTGGCCCATTAACCCGAGCGATGTTGACGCTGAGCATACCTGCCTTGTGTCGGTGCGTCCTGCCTGCCATACTGGTTTAACTCGCTATGCACTGCCTTGACGAACTTTTCCGGCGCCTGAGCCTGGCCCCAGCCGTGCTGGTGACGGTGGCGTCGGTTCGCGGTTCGGTGCCGCGCGAGGTGGGGGCCTGGATGGGTGTTTTCGCCACTGGCGAAATTGGGACAGTGGGTGGCGGCCGGCTGGAGTTTGAGGCCTTGAGCCATGCGCGTAAGCTTCTCAGTCAGTTCGCCGAGGTCGGCAAGCCAGCACTTGGCCCAGATGTTGACCCGGGTCAACTCCGGCGTTTTGCGCTGGGACCTACCCTGGGCCAGTGCTGTGGTGGCGAGGTTCACTTGCGTTTTGAGCTGGTCACGGCAGGTGACGCGGCCATGCTGCGCACGCGCCTGGCGCAGTTACGACATCCGCTGGCACTGTTTGGTGGCGGGCACGTGGGTCGCGCGCTGGTGCGCGTACTGGCCGACCTGCCGCTGGCGGTGCGCTGGATCGACAGCCGCGACGAGGTGTTCCCGCCCGATACACCCGCGCATATCAGCTGCGAGCACTCCGACCCAGTCCAGGGGGCCGTGCCCTCGCTGCCCGCTGGCTCGCGGGTGCTGATCATGAGCTTCAGCCATGCTGAGGACCTGGACGTGGTGGCGGCCTGCCTGATGCGCCAGCGCAAACAGGCTGACCTGCCCTTCATCGGCCTGATTGGCAGCCAGACCAAGTGGGCGACCTTTCGCCACCGGTTGCAGGAACGAGGCTTTGGCGCCCAGGAGTTGGCGCAGGTGACCTGTCCGATCGGCGTGCCGGGCATCGTCGGCAAACAGCCGGAAGTGATTGCGGTGGCGGTGGCGGCCCAGATTTTGCTGACGTTGCCGGCCTGAGCCGGCCTGATAGAGTTCAGCCCAAACAAGGTGCATATTGATGGAAAGTTATTACCTCGACTGGGCTAACCTGCTGCTGCGCTGGGTGCATGTGATCACCGCCATTGCCTGGATTGGTTCTTCGTTTTACTTCGTTTTTCTAGACAGCAGCCTCACGCCGCCGGTCGATGAGGACCTCAAGCGCCAGGGTGTCAGCGGTGAACTTTGGGCAGTACACGGGGGCGGTTTTTACCACCCGGTCAAGTTCAATGTCTCGCCGCCCAAGTTGCCCAGCCATTTGCACTGGTTTTACTGGGAGAGCTACAGCACCTGGCTATCGGGTTTCTCATTGTTCACAGTGTCCTACCTGTGGAGTGCTAGCACCTACCTGATCGACAAATCAAAAATGGACTGGGCGCCAGCCACTGCCATCGTCGTGGCGCTGGCGTTTCTGGTGGTGTTTTGGTTGCTGTACGACCTGATTTGCCGCACGCTGGGTCAGCGCAAGCAGGGCGAAGCCATGGTCGGTGCTCTGGTATTTTTGCTGGTTTGCCTGGCCTCTTGGTTGGCCTGCCACTGGTTTGCCGGGCGCGCGGCTTTTCTGCTGGTGGGGGCGATGCTGGCCACGAGCATGAGCGCCAGTGTGTTCTTCTGGATCATTCCGGGCCAGAAAAAGGTGATTGCGGCGATCAAGGCTGGACAGCCGGTGGACCCGGTGCACGGCCAGCGCGGCAAACAGCGCAGCGTGCACAACACCTACTTCACCCTGCCGGTGCTGTTCGCCATGCTCAGCGGCCATTACAGCTTCACCTACAACCACCCGCAAAATTGGCTGGTGCTGATTGTGATGATGTTTGCTGGCGCCGCAATCCGGCAGTTTTTTGTGCTCCGCCATGGTTACAAGCTGGGTCGCCACGGCCACCCCTGGTCCTATGCGCTGGCCGGCGTGCTGGTGATTGTTGCGGCTATCGTTTGGCTGCGCCCGGAACCTACGGCCACTGCTCCCTCGGTTAATGCTACAAATTCAGTAGCTAAAGACCCAATAAATACGGGGCTTGGAGGCCAATTTGGCTATCAAATGCTGCAGCCAGTGCTGGCCCAGCATTGCTACAGCTGTCATGGGGAGCAGGTGCAGATGAAGAACGTGCGGCTTGACTCCCCTGCCCTGGTCAAACAGCATGGGGCCAACATCTACCAACAAGTGGTGGTGGCCCGTGCCATGCCGATGAACAACGCCACCGGCTTGACTGAGGCCGAGCGCCAGTTGATCAAGCAATGGTTTGAAGCGGGCGCCCGTACTGACTGAGGCCCTGGCCAATGGCCTTCAATCCACCGTAGCGCCGCTGGCTTTAACCAGCGGTTCGTACTTGGCACGCTCGGCAGCCATGAACGCGCCAAAGGTCTCGGGGCTGGTCGGTACCGGTTCTGCCAGCAGTGCAGCAAAGCGGGTTTTGGTCTCGGGCGCATTCAAAGCGGCAACAAACGCCTGGTTCAAGCGGGTCAGCACGTCTTTGGGTGTGGCCGCCGGCGCCACCAAGCCCCACCATGTGTCTATGGCAAAGCCCTTGAGTGTGTCTGCCATGGGCGGCACCTCGGGCAGGGCCGACGAGCGTACCAGCGTGGTCACCGCGATCGCTTTGAGCTTGCCGGAGCGGATGTTGGGCGCAGCCGTGGCCAGGTTGTCGAAATTGAAATCCACCTGGCCGCCCAGCAACGCCAACTGAGCCGGGTTGCCGCCGTTGAAGGGGATGTGCACGGCAGAAATACCGGCTTCCTTCTTGAGCATTTCACCCGCCAGATGGCCGGCGCTGCCATTGCCACCGCTGCCGTAATTGAGTTTGTCGGGATTGGCTTTGGCATAAGCCACCAGATCGGCCAGGGTGCTGATCTTGAGCCGTTGGGCAGTCTCGGCATTCATCACCAGCACATTGGGCACCCGCAGCATCTGCGTGATCGGCGCAAAGTCAGTGGCCGCGTTGTAGGGCATGGCTTTGTACAACCAGGGGTTAATGGCATGGGTGGCGGTTGCGGCAATGCCGATGGTCAGGCCATCGGGTGCGGCCTTGGCCACCGCGTCGGCGCCGATGTTGCCGCCGGCGCCAGGCCGGTTCTCGATGATGACCGTGCCCAAGCTGTCTTTGACCCGCTCCGCCAGTACCCTGGCCGTCACATCAATCGGGCCGCCGGCGGCGTAGGGCACGACCAGGCGGATGGGCTTGCCCTGCGCCAGGGCGGTTGGGCTAGTCAGGGCGGCCAGCAGGGCAAGGAAAGACAGTCGCTGTGAGATGAGTTTCATGAGTTTGGCGGTTTGAAGTTGGGGATGGATCCCCGGTCGTGGCCGAGGATGACGGGTGGGTTGGGTCAGTTAGAGGCCTTGTCGGCCTCAGAGGTGAATGAATCGGCAAAAAATTCGTCGTCAGGCAGGCCGGCTTGCGTGGTGTAGGCGGCGCGGGCCGAGTCGACCACGATGGGCGCACCACAGGCGTACACCTGGTGGCCGCTGAGGTCCGGAACATCTTGCAGCACCGCCCGATGCACAAAACCGGTGCGGCCGGTCCAACCGTCTTCGGGCAGGGCGTCAGAGACCACCGGCACGTAATGCAAGTTGGGCATGGCAGTCAGATGCGCCTGCACCCAGTCGTCCAGGTACAGGTCGGCCGGCCGGCGGCCACCCCAGTACAGAGTAGCTGGCCGCGTGATGCCTTTGAACTGCATGTGCTCCAGCACCGCCTTGATCGGTGCAAAGCCGGTGCCCGAGGCCAGCAGAATGATGGGTTTGGCGCTTTCCTCGCGCAGGTAGAAGCTGCCAAATGGCCCCTCAATGCGCAAAATTTCCTTCTCTTTCATGATTTTGAACACATGGTCGGTGAACTTGCCGCCCGGCATGTGCCGGATGTGCAGCTCCAGCCCGGCGGCCAGTGTGTGCGGTGCATTGGCCATGGAGTAGCTGCGCCGCGCGCCGTCGCGCAGGATGAACTCCACATACTGGCCCGCGTGATAGCTGAAACTGTCGTTGGCTGGTAACTGCAGCTTCAGCAGCATCACGTCGGCTGATTTTTTCTCCAGCAGGTTGACCCGGGTCGGCATTTTCTTGATCGGGAAAGCCCCTTCGCTGGTAACCTGGCGCGACTCCAGCACCACGTCGCTTTGTGCTACGCCGCAGCAGGTCAGCACCAGGCCGGCGGCCTCGTCCTCGGGACTTAATGCCTTATTTTGGTGCGTGCCGTGCACCACAATGCCGCTGATTTTTTTGCATTTGCAGGAGCCACAGGCGCCGTCCTTGCAGCCATAGGGCAGGCCGACCCCCTGACGGATGCCCGCCGCGAGCATGGTTTCCTCGGCATTGGCACTGAAGCTGCGTCCGCTGGGCTCGATAGTGATCTGGAAGACCGCAGGGGCGATATCGGGGCGGCTCATGGTGTTCGGTATCCTTGGGGGGTTGCACGTTTTGGGAAAGCCCCTGATTTTGCCCTCAAACCCAAGCCCCCATGGCAGTTTGTATGCCACCCGTCCCGGCGCACTGCCGGCGCGTTTTCGTCGTCAGCGCCTGCTGATCATTGGCTGCGGTGACGTCGGCTTGCGTGTGGCCCAGGCGCTGCCTGCCGGCGTGCGGGTGTTGGCTCTGACCTCCAGCCCCAACCGCAGCGCTGAACTGCGTGCAATTGGCATCACGCCACTCCGAGGTAATCTTGACGACAGCCGCAGCCTGCAGCGTCTGGCGGGCCTGGCGAACCGTGTACTGCATTTGGCGCCGCCGCCAGGAGACGGCTGGCAAGACCCGCGCACGCTGGCCTTGACCCGGGCGCTGCGCCGGCGCAGCCCACCGAGTGGTCTGGTCTATGGTTCAACCAGCGGCGTCTATGGGGATTGCCAGGGTGCTATTGCTACAGAAAATAGAGCGCCTAACCCAGACACACCAAGGGCCAGGCGCCGAATTGACGCTGAAGAGGCGGTGCGTTTCCTGGGCCGCTCCGCCGGCGTGCCCAGCAGCATCCTGCGCATCCCAGGCATTTACGCGGCAGACCGGCTGGGTGGCACGCCACGCGCCAGGCTGGAAAAAGGTACGCCGGTGCTGTGCGCAGAGGACGACGTCTACACCAACCACATTCACGCTGACGACCTGGCACGCGCCTGCATCGCCGCCCTGTGGCACGGCCAGCCGCAGCGCATTTACAACGTCAACGACGACACCACGCTCAAGATGGGTGACTATTTTGACTTGGCGGCCGACCTGTACGGCCTGCCACACCCGCCCCGCATCAGCCGCGACGCGGCGCCCAGTCAGTTGCCGCTGATGCTGCTGAGTTTCATGAGTGAATCACGCCGCCTGGACAACACGCGCCTCAAGCGCGAGCTGGGCCTGCGGCTGCGCTATCCCACGGTTGAATCTGGTTTGCGTGCATGAACCTCCCCAGCACGCTCAGCCACAGCCCGGCGGCCGAACGCAACGGCCACCTCATTTTGGCGCGCCTGCAGCAGCTCTTGCCCGCGCAGGGGCGTGCGCTGGAGATTGCCAGCGGCACGGGCCAGCATGTCGCCCTTTTCGGCGCTAATTTGCCCGGGTGGACCTGGCAGCCAAGCGACTTGAACGCCGATGATTTCCCGTCCATCAGGCAGTGGTGCGCTCAGACCGGCGCCACCCAAGTGCGGCCACCCTGCCAGCTCGATGTGCTGGCGCCCAGCTGGCCGATGGTTGGTGAGGCATTTGAGCGGCTGTTCGATGTGATTTTTTGCGCCAACATGCTGCACATTGCACCCTGGGCTTGCTGCCCCGCCCTGATGCAGGGTGCTGCCCGTCACCTGGCTGTGGGCGGACGCTTGATCACCTATGGCCCTTACTTGGAGCGCGAAAGGCCCATCGCGCCCAGCAACCTGTCGTTTGACTGCAGTCTGCGGGAACGCGATGCCTCTTGGGGTATCCGTCACTTGCATGAAGTGGTGGCCCAAGCCGAGCTCGTCGGTCTTCGCTTGTCGAGCCGATTTGAAATGCCGGCCAATAATTTACTGTTGGTGTTTGAGCGTTTGAGCGCTGTGCGAGCCGCCGGCAACCCACAATGGCGGCAGGTGCCCGATTTCAATGAAAGTCGGCCCGAGCGGATCGCGAAGCAGGGCGCGACGCCCGTCTCCCCTTGGGTCCGACCGAAAATGACCAGGTATTTTTCTGAAAGACCCCCATTGATACTCCATCAGCGCGAGAGTGTCAGGTTGCTGCGGCCTGTTCATTTTTAATTTACGCGACGGCTATGGCCCAGGAAGCCGCAGAACCTGCCGATCAGAAATTACCCAAAGCCCAAAACCTGTTAAGGGGCAAGGATGCCAGTGATCGCGCAAATTGGTATTTTTCCTGGGGCTACAGCAGGCAGCAATATGCGCCGTCCGACATCCATGTGTCGCAGCCAACTTTGGGCAATGATTTCACGTTGCGCCAAGTTGCAGGGAGCGACTTCCCGGCTAACTTTCAGGAAACCGTGGAATCGATCACGAGCCTCGAGTTCACAAATCCTCAGGAGAACATCAGGATCGGTCTTGATGCCAATAAAACCTTTGCGATCGAGTTTTCTCTAGACCACAGCAAATACAACACCAACCCCAATCAAACCGTGGCCGTGGCCGGCACGATTGCCAACGTGAACCAGCCCATCAGCGGCTCAATGGTCTTAACGCCTGACAATTTCAATTACAACTTGCACAATGGCCTGAACCACCTCATGGTCAACGCCGTTTGGCTGCACCACCTGTATGGGCCCGAAAAGCAGCCTGGGGAATTGCAACTCATCAGCCGGGTTGGTGCCGGTATTTTGTTGCCTCATGCCGACAATGTCATCTTTGGCAATCCTAACCAGGTTGGCCCCAAAAATCATAATGTCTGTTGTACCGGCAAAAAGGACTGGTGGCAGATCAACGGCTGGACAACCGGCGTAGAGATCGGCGTTCGATACGCTGTTCACCGTTCGGTGTATCTTGAACTGACCTCCAAGTTGGCTTACGGGGAACTGAGAGGTGTACCTGTGTATCTGGGGACCGCCGACCAGTCAATCTGGATGTCCGAGCAAGTCTTGTCGCTGGGCTTTCATTTCTGAAACCGTTTGTTTGGGATCAGTCTGGTCTCGCGCAGACCACAGACCACAGACCATTGGCTGATCTAAGTTTGGCATTAAGCGGCGCCTCACCCTGCGATCAAGCCGTCACGTGGTGCCCGAGGCCGGAATCGAACCGGCACGGATTTCTCCGGGGAATTTTGAGTCCCACTGCGAAACGAGCGCTGGCGCGGCCTGCAGCTTAATCAAAGAGATGGTCGCGCCCTGGCCGCCCACGGCGGCGGCGATGGCGGCCTGGTTGGCTTCAATGCAGGCGGCGTGTCTCATGCTGCAAGCCCTGTTCGCTGATTAAAAAAACAACAGAAGTGTTTATAATTGACCGGATGAACTCCCAAGAATTCAAACGCTGGTTGACCAAACAAGGCGTTACTTTTGGGCCAGCCAAGGGCTCGCATATCAAGCTCTATCTGGGCGACAAGCGCAGCGTGATGCCTATGCACAATGCCGATCTCAAAACCGGCACGGTCGAAGGCATCAAGAAGCAACTTGGATTGAAAGGAAAATAAGCCATGCTCGATTACCCTGTATTTCTTGAGTCGCAGCCCGAAGGCGGCTTTGTTGTCACTTTTCCCGATGTGCCAGAAGCTATCACGCAAGGGGAGGATATGGATGAAGCGTTGCTGTACGCCGTGGAGGCGCTGGAGTCGGCGCTGTCGTTTTATGTCGAGGCGCGGCAACCCTTACCCCTGCCCAGCCCACCCAAGCGGGGCCAAAAGACGGTGCGCCCCGGTGCCCTGGAGTCGGCCAAGCTGGGGCTGTACCAGGCCATGACCGAGCAGGGCTTGCGCAAGGCTGAGCTGGCGCGCCGCTTGGGCTGGCATGTGCCGCAGGTTGACCGCCTCTTCGACATGCGCCACGCCAGCAAGTTCGACCAAATTGAATCGGCCGCCCGGGCCCTTGGCAGGCGCCTGGAAGTGACAGTGCGCGTGTAGGTTGGCGTGTCTCATTCGCAACGCCGCCCGGCTAACGGTGGCCGGTACGGGTAGTTTGGGAAGAGCATTGATGCCAAACGATTTGTTCAGCGAGGGCTACTGGATGTACCAGATGTGGTCATGCCGGCGTCTACACCACCCTTTACGTTGACCGTCAAACCACCTTTACGTGGTGCCCGAGGCCGGAATCGAACCGGCACGGATTTCTCCGGGGGATTTTGAGTCCCCTGCGTCTACCAATTTCACCACCCGGGCGGGAAACAACCAAGAGTTAAATTATGGCACAGTGTGGCCTATGAACTATCCGACTCTCGAAGACTCGATCGGCAAGACGCCGTTGGTGCGGCTGCAACGCTTGGGCGCCGCCGCATGCGCTGAGCGCGGCAATGTGATCCTCGGAAAGCTCGAGGGCAACAACCCGGCTGGCTCGGTGAAAGACCGGCCTGCGCTGTCGATGATTGTCCGAGCCGAGGAGCGGGGCGACATCAAGCCTGGCGACACGCTGATCGAGGCCACCAGCGGCAACACCGGCATCGCGCTGGCCATGGCGGCGGCGATCAAGGGCTACCGCATGGTGCTGATCATGCCGGAAGACCTGTCGATCGAGCGGGCTCAGACCATGAAGGCCTTCGGTGCCGAACTGATCCTCACGCCCAAGAGCGGCGGCATGGAATCCGCCCGCGATCTGGCGCAGCACATGCAGGCTGAGGGCCGCGGCAGGGTGCTGGACCAGTTTGCCAACCCCGATAACCCGCGAATTCATTACGAGACCACCGGCCCTGAAATCTGGGCTGATACGCAGGGCCGCATCACCCACTTTGTCAGCGCCATGGGCACCACCGGCACCATCACCGGTGTGTCGCAGTTTCTGAAAGAGCAGAACCCTGCGGTGCGCATCATCGGTGTGCAGCCGGAAGAAGGCTCTCGCATTCCGGGCATTCGAAAGTGGCCGCAAGCCTACCTGCCCGCCATTTACAACCCCGACCATGTGGATGAGCTGATGTATGTCAGCCAGGAATCTGCCGAAGACATGTGCCGCCGGCTGGCGCGGGAAGAGGGCATTTTTGCCGGCATCTCTGCAGCTGGCGCCTGTTATGTGGCGCAGCAACTTGCGAAAACTCAGTCCAACGCCACCATTGTGTTCATCGTCTGCGATCGCGGCGACCGCTACCTGTCCACCGGCGTGTTCCCCGCCTGATTACCAGCCATGAGCTCTGCCTTCAAATTCTGCCCCCAGTGCGCCACGCCGCTGGAATTCATCACCCTGCTGGAAGACGGCGGTGACAAGGAGCGCCTGCGCTGTGTCGCTTGCGGTTACACCCATTGGAACAACCCTACGCCGGTGCTGGCGGCGGTGGTGGAGTACAAGGGCCAAATTCTGCTGGCCCAGAACGCCGCCTGGCCGGGAAAGATGTTTGCGCTGATCACTGGCTTTATGGAAGCCGGCGAGACACCGCGGGGCGGCATTGAGCGCGAGATCAAAGAGGAAACCAACCTGGAAGCCACCGAGCTGAACTTGATTGGGGTCTATGATTTCCAGCGGATGAACCAGGTGATCATCGCCTACCACGCGGTATGCCACGGCGGGGTCAAACTGTCGCCTGAGCTGGTGGACTACCGGCTCTATGCGTTCGACGAGGTTAAGTGCTGGCCCTCAAGCACCGGCTACGCGCTGGCTGATTGGCTGCGCACCCGTGGCCACGAACCCGAGTTTGTGGAATGGCCGAAACGGGTCTAGACGGCCTCAAGCGGCCTTAACCGGCCCTAACCGGCCCGAGCCGTTCGGGCCCATTTGTCAGATCACAGTAACTCGAACTTTTGGAACCCTTCATGCAAATCGACAAAGAGATTGACACGCGCGGCCTGAACTGCCCACTGCCTATCCTCAAGGCCAAGAAAGCACTGGCCGATATGCAGAGCGGCCAATTGCTCAAGGTGCTGGCCACCGATGCCGGCTCGGTGCGCGACTTTCAGGCCTTTGCCAAACAGACCGGCAACGAACTGCTCGAGCAACAGACTGTAGGCGCTGAATTCACGCACGTCATGCGTCGGCGCTAAGGGCGGCGCAGGCGCGCTGCAGCGCCTCGATATCAGGCGTCACCCCCAGACCTGGCTTCTCATCGAGGCTGATGTAACCGTCGACCACCTGCGCCAAGGGCGGCGCCAGCAGGCTGCGCAGCGCATTGTCATTCGCATCGATTTCAAGCAGGCCGTCGCCGCCTGCGGCTGCCAGCACGTGGGCTGAGGCCATCAGGCCGATGCCGGCACCCAGGTAGTGCGGGCAGTAGCGCAGGCCGTGTTGGCGGATCTGCTGAATCACCGGCCAACAGCCCGAAATGCCGCCCCACTTGGCGATGTCGGGTTGCAGCACGCCAAAGGCCTGGCTGTGGATGGCCATCTCGAAGCTGTTGGTACCGATCAAATTTTCGCCGGCCGCCAGGGGGATGCGCGTGTTGGCCCTCAATTGCTGCCACTGCTGGCTGCTGCTGTCGGTGCGCAAGGGCTCCTCCAGCCAAGCCAGGCCGAGCGGTTCGAGCCGCGGCAGCATGGCGCTGGCCTGGGGCAGATCCCATGCCTGGTTCACGTCGGCCATCAGATCAGCCTGCGGGCCCAGCCAGGCGCGCAGGCTGGCCAGGTGGTCGAGATCCTGTTGGGCTGAAAAACCGATTTTGAGTTTGAAGGCGCGGTAGCCCTCGCCGTGTTTGCGCTGGACCACGGCCAGCGGCCCGTCCGGATTGATGCCGCTGGCATAGACCGGCAACCGCGCCTGTTGCCCACCCAGCAGGCGAAACAGCGGTAGGCTGGCGCGGCGCGCGCACAGGTCCCAAAGTGCCAGGTCCACGCCGGCAATCACCTGCGCGATGGGTCCTGGCTCGCCGGATTGCAGCGCCAGGATGTCCGTTTTGCGCGTGGCTTCGGCGTAGGCCTGGATCGGATCGGCAAAATGCTGGCCGATCAGCAGGGGTGCCACCACGGTGTCGAGCAGGCGGGCCCGGTGTTCCGCGCCACAGGCCGGAAAATTGCACCAGATCTCGCCCCAACCCACCGCGCCATCGGCGTTTTCGGCGCGCACAAACACCGCCGGCCGCTCGCGCATGATGCCAAACGAGGTGCGCACCGGAACCGGGCTGGGGTAGCGCAGTACGAAGGCTTGCAGTTTGGTCAAATGCAGGGCTAGAGTGCCCGGGGGAGTGGTCAGGCTGGTAGGGAGTTTGCTGAGTGTCATGGCGGGAAGATATGGCTTAAAGGTCAAACGTATGGCATATAATACCTTTGCCTTGCGAGGCCGTCCCGTCTGTCTGACTGTTGGTCGTGCTCGGCGGCTTTAACTCAGATGTGGCCCGCAGGTAAAAACATGACGACACCCAAGTTGGACTCCGGTTTTGACTACATCATCGTCGGCGCCGGCTCTGCTGGCTGCGTGCTGGCCAACCGCCTGAGCGCCGACCCGGGCTGCCGCGTCCTGCTGCTCGAGGCGGGTGGTGCCACCCATGGTTTCTGGGTGCGCCTACCGGTCGGTTACTTTCGCACCATCAACGACCAGCGCTATTCCTGGCAGTTCCCGTTAGTGCCTCAAGCCTCCACAGCCGGGCGCCCGATGGTCTGGCCCCGCGGCAAAGTGCTGGGTGGCTCCAGCGCGATCAATGGTTTGTTGTACATCCGCGGTCAGCGCCAAGACTTTGACGACTGGGCCGCACTGGGTGCCACCGGTTGGGGCTACCGGGACGTGCTGCCCCACTTCAAGCGCTCCGAGCGCTATGAGGGGGGCGAGAATGAGTTCCATGGTGGCACGGGCGAACTGGGCGTGTCCGACCTGCGCAATGACCACCCTTTTTGCGAGGCCTGGCTGGCTGCGGCCGAACAGGCCGGGCATCCACGCACGCCGGATTTCAACGGCGCCCAGTCTGATGGCATGGGGCGCTACCAGCTGACAGTGCGCGGCCATTGGCGTTGCGACGCGGCCACCGCATTCCTGGCGCCAGTGCGAAAGCGCGCCAACCTGGTGGTGCTTACTGGTGCCCATGTCACTCGGGTGCTGCAGGCCCATGGCCGAGCCGTGGGCGTGCAGTGGTTGCAAAACGGCGCGGTGCACGAAGCCCGGGCCGATGGCGAGGTGATACTGGCCGGCGGCGCCTTGCAGTCGCCCCAGTTGCTGCAGCTGTCCGGTATTGGCCCGGTGGCGCTGCTGCGCCAACACGGCATCACGGTTCAGGTGGATGCGCCAGAGGTTGGCGAAAACCTGCAAGACCACTACCAGGCGCGGGTGATCGTCAAGCTGCGGCAGCGGCGCTCACTCAATGACGACGTGCGCAGCCCGCTGCGCTTGGCACAGATGGGTGCGCAGTGGCTGTTTCAGCAGCGTGGCCCCTTGACGGTGGGCGCCGGCCAGGTCGGTGGGCTGGCCTGCACCGACTACGCTGAGGGTGGCCGCGCCGATGTGTTGTTCAATGTGATGCCGCTGTCGGTCGACAAGCCAGGCGATGCCTTGCATCGGTTTTCAGGCTTTTCTGCCTCAGCCACCCAGTGTCGACCGCTGTCACGTGGCACGGTCGGTTTGCACTCTGGCGACCCGCTGGCTGCCCCCCGCATCGTGGCCAACTACCTGCACGAGCCGCAGGACGCGCGGGTGCTGGTGGCCGGCCTGCGCCAGCTGCGCGAGATTTATGCCCAGCCCGCGTTTCGCGGTCTGGTGACGGGGGAAGAGCATTTTCCTGGTAATGATGCCACCAGCGCTCGTGCGCTGGATGCCTTTGTGCGCCAAAAAGGCGGCACGGTCTACCACCCGGTTGGCACCTGTCGCATGGGCGGCGACAACGCTTCTGTGGTCGATGAGCGGCTGCGCGTGCGTGGCGTGGATCGCCTGCGGGTGATTGACGCCTCGGTCATGCCGCGCCTGGTGTCCACCAACACCAATGCAGCGGCCATCATGATCGGTGAAAAAGGTGCCGCCATGCTGCTCGAAGATGCCAGCGCCTGAGCGGCAGCAGCGGGGCTGGCGGCAGACAGAATGCAGACTCAAAATGACGTTTAATAGCCACTTCTTTCATTCACTATTGCAGCGCTTATGACCGACTATCCCCACATCCAGCTTTTCATCGATGGCCACTGGCGCGACGGTGCCGCCGCCCGCAGCCTGCCGGTAGTCAACCCAGCCACGGGCGCGGTGATGGGCCAGGTGGCCTGCGCTGAAACAGCCGACCTTGAGGAAGTGGCCGCCGCCGCCTTGCGCGGCTTTGCGGTCTGGCGCCAGACCAGTGCCTTCGAGCGCTACAAAATCATGCGGCGGGCCGCCCAATTGCTGAGAGACCGGGTCGAGCGGGTGGCCAGCCTGATGACGCTGGAGCAGGGTAAGCCTTTGGCCGAAGCACGGATGGAAGTACTGGCCGGTGCAGACACCATCGACTGGTTCGCTGAAGAGGGTCGGCGCGCTTATGGCCGTGTCATCCCAGCCCGCCAGCCCGACGTGTACCAGCTGGTGGTCAAGGAGCCCGTGGGCCCGGTGGCAGCCTTCACGCCCTGGAACTTTCCCATCAACCAGGTGGTGCGCAAACTCTCGGCCGCACTCGCTGCCGGTTGCTCGATTGTGGTCAAGGCGCCTGAAGAAACCCCGGCCTCACCGGCCGAGCTGATCCGGGCCTTCATTGATGCTGGTGTGCCCGCAGGCAGTGTCAACCTGGTCTACGGCGACCCTGCCCACATCTCGTCTTACCTGATTGCGCACCCGGCGATCCGCAAGATCTCTTTCACGGGCTCTACCCCGGTGGGCAAGCAGCTGGCCGCCATGGCCGGCCTGCACATGAAGCGCATGACCATGGAGCTGGGCGGCCATGCCCCGGTTGTGATTTTTGACGACGCCGACGTGGCGCTGGCCGCTAAAACCATGGCGGCCAGCAAATTCCGCAATGCCGGCCAGGTGTGCGTGTCGCCCACCCGGTTTTTGGTGCAAGAAGGCGTCTACAAAGACTTTGTGGCGCAATTTGTCATGCACGCCGAGAAGCTCCAGGTGGGTAACGGCATGGAGACGGGTGTCGGCATGGGGCCCTTGGCCAACCCGCGCCGAATGGCTGCCATGGAGAATCTGATCGCCGACGCGCAGCAGCAGCACGGCCAGGTGAAGACCGGTGGACAACGTCTGGGCAGCACCGGGAATTTCTGGTCACCCACCGTCATTGCCGAACTGCCGACGAGCGCCCGCGCCATGAGCGAAGAGCCGTTTGGCCCGATGGCGCTGATCAACCCCTTTGCCACATTTGATGACGCGGTGCGCGAAGCCAATCGCCTGCCTTTTGGTTTGGCAGCCTACGCCTGGACGCGCTCGGCGCGAACGGCGCAGCAAATTGCGGCCAGCGTCGAGACTGGCATGATCACCATCAACCACCTGGGCCTGGGCATGCCGGAGACGCCATTTGGTGGCGTGAAAGATTCCGGCTACGG